>APMI01002420.1_pt1 | contig 95562 bp, 101 predicted proteins | sample 667938 | NCBI WGS metagenome assembly APMI01 (sample SAMN01084076, study PRJNA167559) | wastewater metagenome | biome: Wastewater | place: Denmark: Ejby Moelle, Odense | collected 2011-11-28 | reverse complement strand
ATGAAAAATGAAGCAATCATAGGGAGGTTGAAAGCTATTGGCGTCCCTATGTATAAGCAACAACTTACTAAAATATTCAAAAATCCCTTCTATTGTGGATTATTATCACACGGAATGCTGGAAGGCAGAGTTATAGAAGGTAAGCATGAAAAACTCATCTCTCAAGAACTCTTTTTAAGTATTAACGAGATACATGCTCAATCCGGCAATTATGGCGTGCCACACAAAAAGGAAATGGCAGAAGTACCATTGAAAGTGTTTGCCAGATGCTCAGAATGTAATCAGCCCTTTACTGGTTATATAGTCAAAGCAAAAGGCTTATGGTACTATAAATGCCGAACCAAAGGTTGTAAATGCAACAGGAATGTAAAAGACTTCCATGATAAGTTTCTTGACTTATTAAACCAATATAGTATCAAAGAAGAATTCATAGCGCCACTTCGGGCAAAAATGGAACAAGTCTGGAGAGATATCAATGCAGATTCCTACGAGATGGAAGCTGCATATAAAAAGCAACTTGCAGTCATTGAAGCAAAGATTGAAAACATAGAAGAGAGCTACTATGTGACTAAAGAAATGACCAAAGAAACCTTTGGTAAATTTTATCCCAAGTATGCCAATGAACGCTCAGAGATTACAAAGAAACTAAGTCAATTGGGAGGTGGAATTTCGAACCCTCAAGAAGCAATAAATAAAGCAATACAGTTATCGTCAGAACTGGCTACCATGTGGATATGTAGCGATATTAGCAAAAAGGAAAGGTTGCAAAAGCTGGTATTTCCTGACGGAATTATATATGACAGGCAAAAGAGCAGATTTCGAACAGAAAAAGTAAATATTGTTTTTGCATTAATTGCAAGCTTGAACGGAGAACCAGCGAAAAAGAAAAAGGGACAAACTGATGCTTTTGCAAGTTTGTCCCTATCAGCGGAGAGAGAGGGATTCGAAGCTCTAAACCAGAACCAGTAATATCAATACTTTTAGTCGATGAATAAACTTGTGATACCCTGAATGATACCTTTTGTTGTTAATTTTTTAATTTTGGTTTTACTTATATACTTATGCCACGAAAAATACATGAATTTGAAGGAATTCTCATTGAATTTGACAATGGTAAATTTGATGAGTGGTGCGTTTATGTTAAAAAGCCTACTGAGGCAAGATTAGCACCTACTGATGAGCAATACTTTAGAATACTATTTGAATTAGGTGCTATCTATGGTGCAAATGTGATTTATCAAGATTTTGTTGAAATATTTAACATGACTTCGAAAGAAGTTGATGCTATTGTTTTGAATAAAATTCACGAGCTATCTCAAAAGTATGGTGAGCATTCCACTGAAATTAAAATTTGGTTTACTGTGCTATATGCTGGAATGATTGCAGAAGAGAATAAAGCATTTACTCGACTTGGTAAACGTATAAAAAGACTTGGGATGCATCAGGCTATGCATGGTTTATTATCTCCTGAGCAAGCAGCTAAATATTCTTGGGGAAAGAATTGGAGAGACCTTGACACCGTCATGAAAAATTTTGGATTCTAAAATTATCAATATGAAATTACCTAATAAAGTTGGCGGCGGAGCTAACACTAACAAGTTTGGATTACATTTTGAACAGACCACAAGTTTAAGGACAGTTCTTGACCAGCACGCTGACTTCGAAGTAATTGGTAACAAAGTATATGACAAGAACAATAATGAAGTTGGACAGTTATGTGGTAAAAACAACCTCTACAAGGAAGTGTTAGAGCCTAAGGGTGTTGACTATAAAAAAATAGTATCCAAGAAGTTATTGCCAGATGAAGCAATACTTGTTGGTAATACTGTTTACATAATTGAGAAAAAATTTCAGGGAGGTTCTGGTAGCGTTGATGAAAAGCTACAAACTTGTGACTTTAAGAAAAAACAGTACGCAAAGCTATTAGCTGGAGCAGGTTATAAAGTAGAATATATTTATGTTCTAAACGATTGGTTTAAGAGGTCGGAGTATGCGGACGTACATGCTTATATAAAAAGTGTTGGGTGTCAATATTACTTTAATGAATTGCCACTTGCCAGCATAGGATTATGAGAAAATATAAAAGAGCCTCTATTGGAGGCTCTTTTTAGTAGCGAGAATAGGGTTCGAACCTATGACCTTCGGGTTATGAGCCCGACGAGCTACCGCTGCTCTATCTCGCGATGTGGTGCAAAGGTGTAGTTAATAATTGAGATTAAGTACTTTGTGGTTATATTTATTAAATTGTATTAAGCAATCTAATGTTCATTGGATAGTATATGCGATTCTTTGCCGAACATTTTATTAATATAGTATTCTGTCCCCTTAGTGCTTAGTTCTTGTTTTCTGCTGATTGAAATATCTAAGAAGTTTGTTTCTAAGTCAATTCCGACATAGTTTCTCCCAAATATATTTGCTGCAATACCAGTGGTACTTGAGCCACAAAAGGGGTCAAGTATTAAGTCGTTTTTTGAAGTAGATGCCAGAATGATTCTTGATAATAATGAAAGGGGTTTTTGTGTCGGATGTTTTCCTTGTATTTTTTCCCAAGGAGCAATTGAAGGAAGCCGCCAAACATCTTGCATTTGTTTTCCATTGTTTATCAGCTTCATCAGTTCATAATTGAAATAATGTGGCTTCTTAATATCTTTTCTCGCCCAAATTATCAGTTCAGCAGAATGAGTGAAAAAGCGTTTAGTAAAGTTTGGAGGTGGGTTTGTTTTATTCCATACTACACAATTAAGAATCTTATATCCAAGTATATTGAGTTGTGTAATAATCGATGGGATGTTATGAATTGTGCCACTTATCCAAATACTGCCTTTAGGAGATAATATATTTTTTGCCAAGTTCAGCCAATTGTAATTGAACTCATCTAATTCGTGAATGGATTTTGGTATATCCCAATCTCCTTTCTTAACAGATTCTATTTTACCTGATTGTACAGTGTAGCCTTCTCCAGAAAGAAAATACGGTGGGTCTGCGAAAATAACATCGGGCGATATAGTACAGTTTTTAAGAATTGCATTACAATCGCCATGGTATAGCTCGAACCTATCTTCTTTGTAATACGGGTTAGTCATTTAGATAGTGCCCTCAAAGTTGTTGATTAGTAGTTCAGAGATATGTCCACGCTTTTCTCCCTTTGAGTTTATATTTCGTTTAGCTAAAACCTTATTAATGGTATAGGAATGATATAGTTTATCAAAGAATGTGTTATCACTTTCATAGTTGTTAGGGTCAGAGTTACTTAATAGCCACTTTGACTTTATTTTGTCTAATTCTCCACAAAACTCTGCAAGTCTTATTTGTTGAGCATCATCAAAACTCTCACTTGCATAAGCGTTAAAAGAAGAGGTTTTACTAATCGGTTTATAGGGAGGGTCTAAGTAAACAAATGAATACTTGTCAGCGTATTCTAATGTGCCAAAGAAATCACCGTTAATTATTGTTACTTTTTTCAATGTATCACTAACTGCAAGTATATTTCTTTCATCGCAAATTTTGGGATTTGTATACTTGCCAAATGGAACATTAAATAACCCTTTAGAGTTTACACGGTATAGTCCATTAAAGCAAGTTCTATTTAGAAAAATTAGAAGCGAGGTGTTAGTAATTTCATTATTATTTCGCTGATTGAATTCAGCTCTTTTTTCTAAATAGAACTTTTTTCTATCTTCTTCATTAGTAAACGTGTAAAATTCTTCCTGAATTTTATAAAGAGACTTAATTAGCTTTTGAGGTGATGCTTTAATTGTGTTATAAGCTGTTGTTAGGTCAGGATTTATATCATTTATGATTGCAGTTTTTATTGACGGGAACTTTCCTAACATCATGAACAAAACTGCGCCACTGCCAATAAATGGTTCGATATATGTTTTGATACTTCCGTTAAGAAAGTCCAAAGGTAATACTTGATTAATTGTTGACAGTAGCTGTCCCTTTCCACCTGCCCATTTTAGGAATGGTTTTCCCTGAATTACTGACTGCATAGTTTGGTTTAAAATTAGTAAATAGCAATAATAGAATGTAGATAATTAACGTATTTAATAGATTTCTTTTCAGGGGACTTTAATATTAAAGAGAGGGAGACCGTCTCAAAAGAAACCTGCAGGTTGGGCGGACAATATTCTAAGGTTTAGACCGACTGACCAACAGTAAAGAAAATACAACATAACTCTCTTGCCTTATTGACAGCAAACATATTCTGATAGTAAGATTGTATTAAGATTGGTTGAGAAACCAGAACCGAAAGATATAGTTCGAAAGAAAAGTCTGTATACTTATATAAGTGTCTTAGACTTTTTTAGCGAGCCGTACAATACGAATGGAGGAGGAACGACGGAATGAAGTTGCGAGAGCACTTTGCTGGGGTGGCTTGGGAGCATTGCAAATGCGAAAAGACACACAGGGAGGAGAAACTGCGAGGCATGTAAATGAGCGTAGGTTTGTGTCCAGCAGTTACGACGGACGCAGCAAAGGGCAACGCAGGCGAGCACAAACAAGGTAGCGAATGACTGTTTTACAGGCATTGGAGCTACCGGAACGAGAGGAAGGAAGCAACTGCAAGCTATGTGACAGTTAACACCAGAAGCTGAAAGGTGAACCAAATTTGAGGATATCTATATCGCATTATTGACTTCTTTAACTGGCGCAAAGGTTGCTTGCCCTGACTTGAGAGACTCCTATTTACCTGCTTTATTCCTCCATGTCCTGGTTTTTTCATCAACAGCGATACAGAGAAAACGACGATTTCATTTTCCCCAATAGCGGAAGGCGGGTAGAAGGTCAACTCCTTTATTTAGTGGGGGCTTACATACTGGGGTAGCAAAAAAAAAATCATCTATATTTAATTTTTTTTTTTAGTTTTTCAAAAATATTACACCATGTTGACAGTAGCTCCTAAATTTCAGTATCACTTGGAACCATTAAGTATAATAGAAAGTTTCAAAAAAACTTCACGGGGTAGACTAAATAAAGTTAAATCCCCCCTTAATAATATTGTTTCATACCTCGCCCCTTCAGGTAAAGCATTTTCACTGAGGTTTGAATACGATAGATTCACAGCAAGTAGAAAAAAATTAGATGTAGGTCAAATACATAAAAACTTAGCTTTTTCCAATCGGAAGACTACTCTAATATTACAAGATGTATTTTTAGGATTACACACCCCACCTCAATTTACTGGTTCAGTATCGTTCTTCTATACAAAAGGATTTTCCAAGACAAAGGAATATTATTATAGACTAATAATTCCTTTAAAGAAGCAGTTAAGATTAGATTATACCATTGATGGCTGCATATTTGAAACTGATATTGGATATCGTTCTCGTACTGGTACTATGGCTACAATAAATAATGATGACCTTTATGTTAGCATTATTGATAACAAAAAGAATAAATCTAATCGTTACTATTTAGCAATAGAATCAAGAAAATGTCAAACCTATGAATCATTTAGTGAGAAAGCATTTGCAGTAAAGAATGCTATTGGATACCTAACAGGATACCTGGCGGGAGATAACGGATGGTTTTTTGCTTACACAAGAAAAGAAATGAAATCTGTAAGTCACTACTATTTCTGTGAAATGAGGGATACGATAAAGAGTATGTATGTACCAATTTACTCGAATCCATTTGGCTATTTGCGTGACAAAAATAGAGTAGCTGAAAAACTCTACAAGGATAAAGTGCTTAAAGGCTTCACAATACCTCAGTTTTCTTCGTTGTGTCAAAAATTACATGATTCAATTGAGTTTTCCTCTACGGTAATGTTGATATTGGAATCAAGTGTCGCATCGCTTTTATTCATGCCAGGTGGATATGCTATAGCTTTGGAAAGTATGTCTGATATTATAGTAGGTGATACTAAGTTAAAACTTGCGCCAATAAAAAGCCCTTCAATTAGTAGACTTGTCCGCAAAGAATGTTTGATGATAATAGATAAATATTGTAAAGGGCTTTCTACTGACGACTATAAGGCACTTGAGAAAAAAATTAATCAGTTAAATCAGACTACCAACAAAGCAAGGCTAAAAGCTCCTTTTAATTTACTCGGTATAAACTTAACCCAAGAGGATACGGATATACTTGAAACGAGGAACGATTTTTTGCATGGAAGAATACCAGATATTACTAAAATAGGCGCGAATCGAACTACTGAAAGAAAAAATAAAGACTTATATTATTCTGCCGTACGATTTTACACCTTATTAAATCGATTAATTCTTAAGTGGGTAGGATATGACAACTTCGTTTTAAATCATCCGAAATTGCAAGAGCAATTCACGAAAATAAAATTGAAAGAGCCTTACTATATTTCACTATCATAAAGATTATGCTCGCCGCGAGTTTTTAAAGAATTCTTCTAAAGGGGTGCCTTTTAAATCAGCTCCTTCTGGAACATTCTCAAAGTACATATCTTCTATGCTATTTGATGTTGAGATGCCCATTCGCATCTTATTACCTTCTTGCGGTAATTCAACTAATGCGCCATGCATTTCAATATCACCTATGCTAAACTGAGATGGGCTTATTATAGCTAAAACTTTTTGTGTATCGAGCTCTATAAGAGTATATGAATATTGGTCTCGATTTTCTTTGATATAACATTCTTCCCAAACTAATAGCTCGCAAACTACACTTACCAATGTAAGACTTTTATTTTCTTTAACAAAAACTACATTATTAAATTCACAACAGATGCCGATGTTCTTTGCTTTCTCTCTGCCAACATAGTTTACTTTATTATCAATTTCATGCCAATCTGGAAATTGTTCTTTTACAATCCCTTCGATATTGTTATAGATAAAAGGCATCAAATGGTTTTTGCCCACCTCATTAAAAAATATAATGAATTCGGCATCATTGTTAATCATCTCTCGCATTTCATCTTGTGTAAAATCATCACTCGCAGTATTTATTGATTTTAGAGTAGGTTTAATTTGTTTGCCCATGATTATACCGTGTAAAATAGCTTTGGGGCCTTCTTCTTTTTTAAATGTAAGTAACTGTATGTGTCTTTGCTTTGCTGCTTCTATTGCTCCACTCTGGTAGTGAGAAGATGTTACAAATATGCCTTGCATATCTGTACCTTCAATTTTAGAATAAAAATCAGTAACCTCTTTTATAGGTATACCATTTGAATGATTTTTACACTCTACTGCAAACTTACTGGTCTTATAATTATCTATCTGAAATTCAATCAAAATATCTAACTCCCGTTTTAAGCCGAACCTATCTTCAACTATCGCATTTTTTGTAATTGTTTTGTTTTTAGTTATTTCGAGTGCTTTCTCGAACATAAAATATACATCCTCAAGCAGATTGCCTTTTTCTTTGTTATTACTAAACATAACCTATATCTATCTAATAAATTTACACGCTTACAGCTCAATTATGCTATTATATTATATTGGAAGGCTGTTGTGTTATTTTAGGCTTATTGCGTTCTAAAACACAATTTTTTCTACACTAAAACACACATAAATTCATTAAAATAAAAAATATTTAAAAAAATATGTTCAAAAATGCGGAAATATTCGTAATTTTGTGTATTGACTCTCCCAGAGTTATGTTGAGTAGAAATCCCTCAAAGAAAAGTACAGAAGAAATTTCCTAAGAAAGTTATTGTTAACCTCAAAAGTTGTTAGCCAGAAATAGGGTTAGTCTCCCTGTTTTAGCAATTGGCGTTACGAGTTTGTATTACTGGCATTATGTCGAAGATGGCATTTATACCTATCACTTTGAGTTTTTTGAAGGGTTGAAAAGAAGAATAAAAGAAAAATGATGAGAAAAGATTAGTTGTTCCCTAAAAAAAATAACAATGGGTAATACAATAAATAATGGTGTTATTACAGAATTTAATAACCAACAAAACGAATTTACAAACTTTGAAAACTTTGCAAGGCTTACATCTTTAGAAACCAGAACACTCAGTAATATTAGTCCTGATAATACACCTGTAATAGACAATCAGGTTTACAATTATTTACCTGAACTACTAAAAAAAGGATGTCTCGCATTTGACGATGAAAGAGAAAGAGATGTTTTTCTGACAGGCGCATTGACAACATTAAGTGGCTGCATTAACACTGTAAAAGGGGTCTATAGAAATGACGAGGTATTTACAAACTTGAACTGCTTTATAGTTGCGCCACCAGCAAGTGGTAAGGGGGTATTGAAATATGCAAAGAATATCTGTATGCCACTGCATAAGAAGCTACAAACACTAAACTCAACTGCCAGTCAGGGTGTTCCTGGTAATTCTAAAGTTAAAGGCTTATTTGTTGCTGGCAATAGTAGCTCTGCTGCAATAATAAAGCATTTGAATGCTAACCAAGGTTCTGGTATTATGCTTGAGACTGAAGCAGATACGCTGAATGTAGCTAACAAACAGGATTGGGGCAATTTTAGTGATATGCTAAGGAAGGCTTTCCATCATGAGTTTATTACTTATTCAAGGGTGTCAAATGATGCCATAGAAGTAGATATGCCTAAACTCTCAATCGCTTTATCAGGTACACCTAATCAGATAAGAAATCTAATTTATTCTCCTGAAGATGGATTCTTTAGTAGGTTTATGTACTATGTATATGAGACTGAAACAGTGTGGAAAAGCATCGTGCCTAATAGTGTTATTACTAACTGGACAACATATTTCGAGAATATTGCTAATGAAGTATTCGTTGGAATAAACTTTATTAACAGTATTAATCGTAGGGTCATTATGACTAATCTACAGATGAATAGATTTGATAAATATTTTGGCTATCAACTTGCAAGGCTAACTGCTGAATACAATGATGACATAAAAGGGTCTGTCTTAAGATTCGGGTTGATTTGTTTTCGCATAGCGATGGTATTAACTGCATTGAGGGCTATTGAGTCTAAATCAGAAGAATCTGAATTAGTGTGTTCAGATGAAGATTTTGAAACTGCAATATTACTTACAGATATATATATAACACATTCGGTAACTATGTTAAAAGCTTTACCTAAGGTTAATAAGCAGCCCTCAAGACAACTAACTTTATTATCAGCTTTGCCTAATAAATTCAAGAGAAAACAGGCAATTTTAATCGGTGAAACTAAAGGGTTTCAAGCCAGAACAGTAGATAAATATTTAAGTGATTTAAAGCTTATACACAAGATAGCTGAAAGTAAAGAATATGGTTTCTATGAAAAGGTATAGATGCAAAGTTGCAAAGTTTGTGAAGTACAGTAAAATAGGCAGGGTGATACCTGCCTATTTTTATTCTTGTGGGTTCTACGATGAAACCAGAACCCAGTGGTGTGGATTATTACAGAGCGGTAAATTACCGAGGAGCAGTTGAGTATTGAGCTTCTGGAAGACCTCTAAGAATTGATGTGCTGTTCGGGTCATTATTGACTTCTCTAATTCTTTCATTGTATCTTTCTAATGCATCACGTTCATATTCCTGAAGCTTATTTTTTAGCTTTTTGTTTTCATCTGTAATTTCAATAATCTCAAGTATGTTTTGTGTGCGTGATTGTTCTAATTCTTTATTCTCAGTTCTTAAATGATTCCAATGAAATGCTAATAATATAATTAGTGAATATAGAACGACTTTCCAAGCTATTTTATACCAGTTCGGGTTATTCATATTTAATTGTTTAGTCAAAAGTATTACGAATATTTTTACTTAGCAAATTTGCTATGGTGTAAGGTTGTAGGATTTGTTCCCTTTGATGTGTGGGTAACTACTACAGGGATATTAAAGCTATGGCAGCGTTTGGAGCTAAGGTAAAAGCTACCAGAGAAGCTAAAGGTGTTAGTCAAGAGGAGCTTGCGCTTGAATGTGGTTTTGCTACATCACACATTAGTAGAGTGGAGAATGGAAAAACTAATCCCAGTCTAAGCCATATCGTTAAAATTGCAAATGTCTTGGGGGTTAGACCTAAGGACCTTTTAGATTTTTAGTTTACTGAAATAGTTTATCCATATCAGTAGCTATTTTCACATCTGTAACTTTAGCGTATATCTGGGTTGTTTTGATGTTTGTATGCCCTAATAGCTTAGAAACTGTCTCTATAGGTACTCCATTATTTAGTGTTATGGTTGTCGCGAACGTGTGACGAGCCATGTGAAATGTTAGCTTCTTTTTTATACCAGATACTTCTCCAATCTCCTTTAAATAGGCGTTCATTTTCTGATTGCTTGATACTGGGAGTACCTTGTCTGTATGTGCTTCTTTTCGCCATTCGTGGTATTCTTGAATAATATTTAGAGCTTTAGGTAATAGTGGTATTGGTACACGGGTTCTGGTTTTCTGTCTGAAAGTTTGTATCCAAGGCTTTTTATCTACTCCTAATACTATTTCATCCATTGTAAGCTTATATACATCTGCATAGGCTAAACCTGTGTAACAACAGAATATGAATATATCTCTAACATACTTTAACCTGTCAGTTTCAAAGTTTTTGCTTTCTAATACTTCTAATTCAGTTGTTGTTAGCACTTCTCTGTGTACAGCATTGAATTTACACCTATAAGAATTGAAAGGATTGTTAGCTATCCATTCCTGTGCTACAGAATAGTTGATAATTCGTTTTAGAAACTGTATGTACTTAATGGTGGTGTTATGCTGAATTCTTTCAGTGGTTTTAAGGTATAATTCAAACTTTACAATGAATGAGTGAGATAACTCAGACAGGAGTATATCATTTCGCTTGTATTCAGCCTTAATAAACTCTGCAATTTTAGTTTCTAAGGTTTTGTACTTGGTTAATGTTGCCTCGCTTAAATCGATTCCTATTCGCTTGGTGATATATTTAACCGTGTTCCTGGTTGCTTCTAACAGTGTTACTTTCTTATCATTGCTGCCCTGTAGGTGTGATTTAATGATTGCTGAGGATATGGGTTTGTCTTTTTTTAGTAATTCAGTGTAAATGTCAAGTGCTTTTGTTTCTAATGCACTTAAAAGCTGATTTTGGCTTTCTACTTCTTTAGAATTACCCTTAATTCTTCCCCTGTTCGGGTCCCAGTTCTTCTCGGAGGAATGAATGCCTGTTGAGACATTTTCTCGTTTTTTGTCAATTGTGATTCTAAGTAGGATGGGGCATTCCCCTTTTTTGTTAATACGTTGTTTGTAGAGGAAAAATGATGTGAATAGTCTTTTTGTGTCCATTGTTGCCAGATTTAATTCGGCATGTTCAGGTCTCTTAAAAAGTGATACCTCGGACAAAAAGTGGTGATACCTTGACTGATACCTTGAAACCATACAAAATGAATTTATAATGGCTTCAAAGTCAAATAAAAAAAGCCCCACAATGTGAGGCTTTCAATTTCTGGGCGGAGAGAGAGGGATTCGAACCCCCGGACCTTTGACAGTCAACGGTTTTCAAGACCGCCGCATTCGACCGCTCTGCCATCTCTCCGAGCGCAAAATTATACAAGGAGGCGTATTTTCAAAAAGTTTTTTTCATTTTCGCCACATATTTTCTAATGCTATGTTAAATAACGGCCTGAAATGCGCTTCAGACAATCCTTTTACAACAGTTGTGCGTATTTAGTGTTATAAAAGAAAATTATGATTAGGATATTAAACATAGTGGCATTATTAGCTTTTGCCATACAATTAAGCGCTTGTGCACAAAATAACAATTACGAAAAATCGAATACTTTTAAGAGGATGAATAATACGAATCCTGCTACACAGCAACATAAAACAGAAGTTGCAACCTTTGCCGCGGGTTGTTTTTGGTGTGTTGAAGCACAATATCAGCAATTGAAAGGGGTAGAAAAAGTTGAATCAGGCTATATCGGTGGGCACATAGAAAACCCTACTTACAAGCAGGTGTGTACAGGTGAGACAGGGCATGCCGAGGCGTGCAATATATATTACGACCCTGCAGTAATCAGTTATGACGAATTATTGGCCGCATTTTGGATTGCACATGATCCTACACAATTGAACAGGCAGGGTAATGATGTCGGTACCCAATATCGTTCTGCAATATTTTATCATAATGATGAGCAACGCCAAAAAGCTGAAGAGTATAAAAAGAAGTTGAATGAAGAAAAAGCATTTAGCGGACCAATTGTAACAGAGATAAGCCCGTATTTAAAGTTTTATAAAGCAGAAGATTATCACCAGAACTATTATAACGATAATCCCAGCCAAGGCTACTGCGTTTTTGTTGTAAAACCTAAGATGGACAAATTCAGAAAAGTGTTTCAGGGTAAATTGAAGGATGTAAAACGACATTGATAATCATACTGTTGATGGTACTTCGGGATAGCAAACAAATGCTATCCCGATTTTTTTTGAAAAAGATAAAACCATTGTCATACTAGTGTCGTATATGTTTCTGAATAAGGGATTTGAACTTAAGCTGTTAAAACAAAAATGTATACGATATGAAAACTGTATGGAAGAAAGTATTTATTGGGACAGGTCTAGTTGTGCTAAGCGCAGCGACGGTATTGGTTGTTCACATATATAAGGTGACGCGTCCTAAGATTACTGATGCTGAGCGAGTTGTAATGGCAAGGGTAGACTTTAAGCAAGATATAGACTCAACCGAAGCACATGCTATAACGAATTGGCTATACAAACAAAAGGGGGTAGAGCATGTGTTGTGTAATCCTGAGACTAACATTGCTGTATTTACATTCTATCCTGTACAGGCAAATGCCAACGATATTATCGAAGACCTGAAACTTGCAGGTAATTATAAAGCTGAACGTTATATGCCTGATGCTACTGCTATGCAGAAAGGCTGCCCAGTGTCTCCCAATTCAGGTTCAAATAGTATCTCCGGATTCTTCAAAAATATTTTCTAAACCAAAAATCAGAATAAGTATGAAAAAGTTAGCCTTGTTTGGTGTTGCATTAGGACTGGTAGTAGCTGTGTCTTGTAAAAAAGACGATAACAATATGACTACTACACCAACTCCTACACCTGTTACGATGACATTGTATGATTCATTAGGTGGCACTACTATGGTAGCAGACCCGTCTGCAAGCGGTAAGATGATTGAGAAGGGGCGTCTGGGCATCCGATCGGTGGTAGACAGTACCATATTTGTAATTGCCGCCGATCCTAAGCTGAATGGCTTTTTCCCTGTATTGCTGTCAGAAGTTACTGCGGGCAATTTGAGTGGCTTCCAAACACTGAGTACAAACCTTACAGACTTCTTTTGTGTGGCTACCGGTGCTAAAAGTTTCAGCTACAAAGGCATGAATATGAAAGATGCGCACGACCCGGCTAAAAACAGCCGTATGAATGGCAAAGCAGCCAACGCAGATTTCGATCAGTTTGTTGTAGATCTGGTTGCTGGTGCTAAAAAAGTAGGCTTGTCAGACCAGTTGATAGGTCAGGTTGGTAAAGTAGTAGAAACTACTCGTGGAGATATTGTTCAGAAATAGACCTTCTGGTAATGTATAAGGAGAGAATAGAACTAAGCATAAAAAAGCCGGATGTCTATCCGGCTTTTTACTATTATTAAGAACAGTATGTATTATGCAAGAATAGTCTTCTTTACATCTTCCAGTATGTCCAGTGTTTCTTCTTTACTGTTGCCCTCTGCATATACACGCAGCAGTGGTTCTGTGCCCGATGCACGCAACATTATCCAACCACCGTTGTCCAGATGGTATTTGATGCCGTCAATAGTCTCTATACGGTTGAAAGAGTATTTGCCAAACTGGCTGTAACCATTTTCAGCCGCTTTTTTAATAATAGATTCTTTCTTTTCATTTTCAAGTGTCAGGTCATTGCGTTCGTAAACAAAGCGGCCTACCACTTCGTATACTTCTTCGCAAAGTTGCTTAAGCGTTTTGCCGGTTTCATTCATAAACTGATACAGTGCAAGACCATCATAGATACCGTCACGTTCTGGTATATGACCTTTCACAGCAATACCACCACTTTCTTCGCCACCAACAAGTATGTCTTCTTTAGTCATTATCTCGCTGATGTATTTAAAGCCGATAGCTGTTACTTCAATTGGTAAGCCATATGCCTCACACATGCGCTTCACACGGTCTGTTACAGAGAAGGCAACCGCTACTTTACCGGTCATGCCTTTGTACTTATGCAAATAGTGTATCAGCAGCAGGATGATGTGGTGTGCGTCTACGAAGTTGCCATCTTCATCATACAAGCCAATACGGTCAGCATCACCATCTGTGGCAAGGCCAATTTTTACTTCCGGTGTGTTTGCGACTGTCTTAGCAAGTTCTTGCAGGTTCTTATCCAATGGTTCCGGTGCTTGTCCCATAAAGCCAGGATTCTCTTCGCAATGTATCAGCACAGCAGAAGGGAACAGGCGACGAACCACACTCTGGCCTGCACCATACATAGCATCGTAAGCCAGCTTGAATGGAGACTTGTTGAGTGCAGCAATGTCAAACTTTTCTTGCAGGTAGCTTACATACATGTCTTCCAAATTGATATAAGAAAGCAAACCTTGTTTCTCCCAGTATGCAAGCCCTTCTTTGGGCAATTCAACTGTATCAGGTATCAAAGCCTCAACTGCAGCTATATCTGCAGGGTTTGAAGGCCCGCCATGTGCGCCTTTCAGTTTATAGCCATTATATGTTGGCGGATTGTGAGATGCTGTAATGATAACACCTTGCTGTGCACCCATTTGCTGTACACCAAAAGATATCATAGGTGTGCTCACAAAACCTTTGGCCATTACTACTTTAATGCCGTTTGCACACAATACGCGTGCCACCATGTCTGTAAACAACGGTCCACCAAAGCGACAATCGTGCCCTAATACAACCGTAGGGCGGTCTGAACGCTGTAATAACCAGTGAGACAAGCCTTTAGTAACACGGGCTACATTATATACAGTAAAGTCTTGAGCAATGATGGCGCGCCATCCGTCAGTACCGAATTTTATCTTATCAATAATCATATCTGAAACAACTGTTAATTTATACGGGCATCAAAAATAGTAAACCTTTTGTACCGATTAGGTTCTTTAATTTTGTTAACAAAGATTTCTCTCCCATGTCCGATAGGTTAGTTTCAATCAATCCCGCAACTGGTAAGGTTTTAGGCGAATATGATATATATGATGAAAAAAAGGTGGATAATGCCGTAAAGCAATCGCAGAAGGCTTTTGAGCAATGGAGGCAGTTGTCTTTAAAGGAAAGGGGTACAGTGATGAAGAAAATTGCAGCTCAGATAAGGAAGGATAAGGAAAAGCTGGCAAAACTTGCATCTGCAGAAATGGGCAAGCCAATAGCGCAAAGCCTTGCTGAAGTAGAGAAATGTGCCTATACATTTGAGTTCTATGCCAAAGAAGGTCCTGCTTTTTTGAAGGATGAGATTGTGAAGACAGATGCACGCAAGAGCTATGTTTCTTTTCAGCCATTAGGCGTAGTTTTAGCTATCATGCCATGGAATTTCCCATACTGGCAGGTATTCAGGGCTATGGCGCCTGCTATCATGGCGGGAAATGTGATGTTGCTGAAACACGCGTCAAATATCAGTGGTTGTGCTTTGGCAATAGAGAAAGTGGTGAAGGATGCTGGTGCACCGAAAGGATTAATGCAAACTTTATTGCTGCCATCTTCCAGGGTAGAAGCTTTGATTGCTAATCCTGTAGTGTCGGCTATTACTTTTACAGGTAGTACTTCTGCCGGTAGTAAAGTAGCAATGGCAGCGGCAAAACACATTAAGAAACAAGTATTGGAGCTTGGCGGCAGCGACCCATATATCGTGTTGAAAGATGCAGATATGAAACTGGCAGTTAAAATATCGGTAGATGGCAGGTTGGTCAACAGCGGACAAAGCTGTGTTGCTGCAAAACGGTTTATAGTAGAAAAAGCAGTTAAGAAAGAATTTGAAAAGCAGTTTGTAGAGCAGATGGAAGCTGCACGCTTCGGCGATCCTCTGGATATGGACAACAAAATAGGCCCTATGGCTCGCCATGATTTGAGAGACCAATTGCACGAGCAAGTACAGAAAAGTATTGTAATGGGTGCTAAGTTATTATGCGGTGGTTATATTCCTGATAATGAAGGTGCATACTATCCGCCAACAGTGCTTACGAATGTAAAGAAAGGTATGCCTGCTTATGATGAAGAGTTGTTTGGCCCTGTAGCAGCTATCATTGAAGCGAAAGACGAAGCAGATGCCATACGCTTGGCTAACGATAGCGTATATGGCCTTGGGGCGGGTATATTCAGCAAAAACAGAGCAAGGGCAGAGAAGATTGCAGCTACACAATTACAGGCTGGCAATTGCTTCGTAAATGCATTTGTGCATTCTGACCCACGCCTGCCTTTTGGTGGTGTAAAGCAAAGCGGATATGGAAGGGAATTGAGTATATTTGGTATTCGCGAATTCGTGAACATCAAAACAGTATTTATCAACTAATGTCTTACTCATATATAGCTCTGGGCGACTCCTACACAATAGGTGAACAAGTACCAACTGCCGAAAATTTCCCGCATCAGTTAGTTACAATGCTGAATGCGCAGGGATTGAAAGTTGCAGAACCTGTAATCATTGCTACCACAGGGTGGACGACGGATGAACTGGCTGTAGCTATCAAGGAAAGGAATATACAGGACACGTTCAGTTTCGTCACGCTATTGATAGGAGTTAATAATCAATACCGTGGCAGAGAACTTGATAACTATAGGCAAGAATACACACAACTGCTTGATACTGCGATAAGCTATGCAAATGGTCATGTAAACAATGTGTTTGTACTGTCTATCCCGGATTGGGGTGTAACGCCATTTGCAGAGGGTAGGGACAGGGTGCAAATAGCGAAAGATATAGATGCTTACAATGCTGGTTGCAAGGATATAACACTGGCGCACAAATGCCATTACTTGGATATTACAGACAGTACCCGCAAGAACGGTACTACACCATCCTATTTAGCAGAAGACGGCCTGCACCCGAGTGGCAAAGAATATAAGATATGGGCTGAAAGGCTTGTGCCAATGGTGGTAAAGGTACTGAAAGGGTAGTTACTTCAGCATTTCAAATAACTTATCCAGCTTCTCTCGTTTCAGTATTTTCTGCCAGGTTTTACCACTGCTTATAGGGCGTTCGCCAACCGTTGCAGTAAAGTCTACAACTACTTCATTTTTGTTTACCTCTGCCAATGTCGCGGTAAATAAAACTTCCTGTCCCATCAGGGCTGGAGAGTGATGTGTAACCGTAACTGCTGTGCCAATACCTTCCTCATCTTCTTCCTTCATTTCCAGCACAAACAGCCTGCCAGCCCATTCGGCATCGCGGGTCAGGGCAAATGTACTGTATACATTATGCACCTCGCCGCTGGCAAACTTTGCTGCATCTGCCTCTGTTACAAGATGCCTGTATTCCTTTATATCGCCTGTTTTAAACGGATTTTTCATGATTTGCTACCACAAAATAATATAAATCCTGCCCATAATCTTCTAAGCGTTTTTCTGTTTTATTAACATTTACAGGGTTATCTTTGTACAGTTAATGAAAAAGCTGATTGTCATACCTATTATGTTTATCTACCTGCTTGCAGTGTCAGGGGTAACAATAAGCATGCACTATTGTGGCAGTGAGCTGGAATCCTGGGGGATGTATACAGCATCAGCTACAGGGTGTGAAAGTGACAATTGTATTGATGATGCTACACACAACGATACTGATTGTTGTAAAGATGAAGTACTCGCAGCAAAGATTACTGTAGACCATACTGTTGCAGATTATATAGACTTTAAGCTATCAGTATTAGAGTGGGTTCTACCTTCGCTTACTTATATTGTCTATTCTGAAAATGCTATTGCAAGAGGACAAGAGAAACCTTGTAATGGTATGCCCAATGCCCCACCGGGGTTGTGGCAAAATATCCCATTATTCAAATTGCACTCTTCTTTTACTTATTACGGTTAAAAAGTTTATCCGATTTTAATGATATAAGCCTTATGTGGCATTGGATAAATATGTAATTTAACTAATTGAATAAGTAAAATGAAACAGATAATCATCATTCTTTCCATCATATTTTCTGCTGTTGGTGTAACCGCACATGACAGTAAAGACAATAAAGATATTGTTACCAAAACCTACAAGGTTGATGGCAACTGTGGTATGTGCAAAAAGCGCATTGAAGAAGCAGCATTCGTTAAGGGCGTGAAAAAAGCAGACTGGGATAAAGAAAAACACATCCTCACTGTAATATACAAGCCGTCTAAAACCAATGACGAAACAATACTGAAGAGCGTGGCAAAAGCAGGTCACAGTTCAGAATTGGTAAAAGCTGAAGAAACAGACTACAATAAGCTGCCGGAATGCTGCCATTATAAAACCAATACTTGCGAACACTAAAAACGACACAAGTATGGGAACTATATCGAAGAAACTGCTATTGGGCAGTATCATGGCTATGCCTTATGCCGCTGCTGTTGCACAAGACAGCACTGCTGTTAAAGCAGATTCAACCAAAAAACTAAAAGAGTTTACGGTAAGACATCGTAGGGCTGCTACTCAAATAAGTATGCTCGACCCTATGAAGCGCGAACTCATTAGTCAGCGCGAACTGCTGAAAGCTGCATGTTGCAACCTGAGCGAAAGTTTTGAAACTACACCTTCTGTAGACGTAGCTTTTACGGATGCAGTATCGGGCTACAAACAAATACAAATGTTAGGGCTTGCAGGTCCTTATACTCTAATAACAAGGGAAAACATACCTGATACGCGTGGTTTGGCCGCTGTAACAGGCCTTACTTTTACACCGGGCACTTTTATAGAGGGTATGCAACTGAGCAAGGGTACAGGTAGCGTAGTAAACGGCTATGAAAGTGTTGCGGGACAGATAAATGTAGAATGGCGCAAGCCTTTTGAGGATAAGGAAGAAAAACTCCATCTCAACCTTTATCAAAGCTCACAAGGACGTACGGAGGGTAATATCGTATACAGGAATAAACTGAGCGATAAACTGTCTACCAATATCCTCTTACATGGTAAATCTCAATGGCTGAAACAGGACAATAATAATGACGGCTTTCTTGACCAGCCTTTGGACAAACAGTTTGTTGGTGCTAATCGTTGGTTTTGGTTCGGTCCTAAAGGTTGGGAAGTGCAGGGCGGTGTGAAAGTAGCCTTTGTACAAAATACAGGCGGACAGTGGAACTACGAGCGCAATGGAGAGCAGATAGCAGGCAAGCCATGGGGTTTCCAGTTGAATACAGAACGTGTAGAAGGCTGGGCTAAAATTGGTAAAATGTTTGGTAAGCCAGGCACCAGTATGGGGCTACAACTGGCAGGTGTATATCATAATCAGGATGCGAAATACGGTAGCACAAACTACCTCGGCACACAACGCAGCTTTTATGCAAACCTGATATACCAAACTATTTTGGGCAATACCAATCATATATTGAAAGGTGGTTTAAGTACGCTTGTAGACAACTATGACGAAACATTCAGGCTCACAAACTACAAACGCAATGAAATTGTTCCCGGGGCTTTTGCAGAGTATGCATATACACATTCAACCAAGTTCAATCTGGTAGCGGGTATTCGTGGCGACTATCACAATATATTCGGTGCTTTTGCTACACCACGCTTGCACGTAAGGTATGCACCATTCAAGAAAACAGTGCTGCGTGCATCTGTTGGCAGGGCACAGCGTACAGCAAACATCTTTGCAGAAAATATGGGCTATATGGCTAGCAACCGCAGCTTTATTGTACAGAGTGCTGCAGGTAGTGCCAATCCTTATGGTTTGAATCCTGAGGTGGCGTGGAATAGTGGTGTAAACCTGACGCAGAAGTTTGTATTAGATTACAGAGATGGAGCTGTGTCTGTAGATTACTACTACACCCATTTTCAAAATCAGGTAGTGGTAGATGTGGAAGATGCTCACAGTGTACAATTTTATAACCTGAATGGTTTGTCTTTTGCCAATAGCCTGCAGGCTCAGGGAGATTATGAGCTTATCCATAACCTTGATTTGCGATTGGCATACAGATGGTATGATGTGCGCACCAGCTATGGTAATACACTAAAAGAACGTCCGCTGGTGGCAGCTCACAGGGCATTTGCAAACATTGGTTATGAAACAAGGAACAAATGGAAGTTTGACTATACGGTACAGTGGATCAGTTCAAAAAGAATCCCTTCTTTACATAGTCATCATGGCGGTGGAGTTACTTCCGAGTCTTATTCTCCGTCTTTCTGGCAAATGAATGCACAGATAAGCAAGTCGTGGAATGATAAACTGGAAGTATATCTTGGCGGTGAAAACCTGACCAACTATATGATGCATGATCCGATTGTTGGTGCTAGCAACCCATATAATGTAGGTTTTGATGCCTCAATGATTTGGGGCCCTATAATGGGGGCTAATTTCTACGGAGGATTCAGGTACAAACTGAGATAACAAAAAAGGTGTCAGATAATCTGACACCTTTTTATGTTTTTCTAGGTTTCTTTTTTGCCGCAGGAAATAGTACGTTGTTTAGTATTAATCTATATCCCGGGGATGTTGGATGCAGGCTAAGGTCAGTTGGTGGGTCGCCTATCTGGTGTTCATAGTCTTCAGGGTCGTGGCCACCATAGAAAGTCCAAGTGCCTTTACCATACTCCCCATGTATATATCGTGCTTCGTTCTTAGGCTTGTAATCGCCCATTACCAAAACATTGGTTTTAATCACATCTTTGCGAAATGATGTAGTCTGTCCCATAAAACCTTTTACCGTTGTTGTATGGTTTTGGCAGAGCATCGTCGGCACAGGGTCAAACTTTGCAGAGAAAGTAAACAACGTAAAATAGTCTACCTCAGGGTTTACCTGCCTGTAATGCGTATTATCTATATCAGAGAATTCGTACTCATATGGGTTAGTAGATATCTTAAAATCTTTGAAAGCGAAAGCCTGTGTATAGTCTAGTTTCTGTTGAGCATTCGGGGATATCGGGTCACCATCAAAAGGTACATCACATATGTCGGTGTTTAATGCACTTAATGCAATGTCGTATGTATCAGTTGCACTGCACATGGCAAAAAGATAACCACCGCCGGCAACAAATGCCTGTATCTTCTGTGCTACTGCCAGTTTCAGTTGAGATACTTTCTTGAACCCATGTTTTTTAGCCATAGCTTCACTGTTCTTTACTTCCTCCTGAAACCATGTAGTATTCTGATATTGGGCCCAGAATTTGCCATACTGCCCTGTAAAGTCTTCGTGGTGCAGGTGTAGCCAGTCATATTCAGGCAGTTTGTCTTCTAGCGCTATATCATCGTAAATCTTGTCGTATGGTATTTCTGCATAGGTTAGCACCATTGTTACAGCATCATCCCATGGCTGTTTGCCAGGTGGGGTATATACTGCTATTTTAGGCGCCTTCTCCAGTTTAATCATATCAGCATTATAATCAGGATTGGCAATTTTTTCGATAATGCCCAAATACTTTGCATCACTGATTATCTCATAGTTCACTCCACGTATTTTACAAAGACGTTCTATCTCGTCAGCATCGTTCATGCAAAAGCTACCTCCCTGATAGTTGAGCATCCAGTCCACTTCAAGCCCGCCTTTTAACGCTGCATAAGCTACGCCATAAGCTTTCAAATGGTTGCTTTGGTTGTCTGCATCCATAGGTATGAAAAGCTTAGCCGCCATTACCTGACCTGGCGACAGGAATAATAAGGCAATGCTCAGGTATTTAGATAATCGATTAAACATAATGCTTACGTAATTTACATTATTCAGGTGCATTAAACATAGTGCTGTTCATTTTTAACAAGTATTTTTGCAGCATCACATTAGCATATGAGCCAATACAGCCATACACGCGCTATGCGTGCACTTATCAAAGCCAGCCTTCAATCTATTATGAAGAGCCCATCGGCTATTGTTTTTAGTATTGCGTTTCCGCTGATCTTTATTCTTGTATTCGGCTTTCTTGGTAGTGGGGGTGGGCATAGTAATATCAAAGTGGCTATTGCCCCGGGCTCTGATACCAACAATCTTTTGTATAGCGTACTTAGTACAATATCTGAATTGAAATGGGTAAAAGGTGATAGTTCTTTCCTTAGTAAACAAATGAAAGAAGGGGAAATAACTGCAACGATACTTATCAAAAAATCTCCAGATAGTGCAAAGCCTGCATACCGCATTATACTCAATTCAGCAACATCTCAAATGGCAAATGTACAGCAATTGAGAGGCATTATTCACAGTGTAGTGCAGGCAATGGATCCCGAAGCTGCAAAAAGAGCTGCGGAATTGGCTTCTGTAGAAGTGAAGGAAAGTGTTGTCAGGGAATTCAGAATGATAGATTTCATATTGCCCGGGCAGTTAGGTTTTTCACTGCTGGCCGGTAGTGTGTTTGGTACTGCATTTGTGTTCTTTAATCTCAGGCAGACATTGGTGTTGAAACGATTTTTTGCTACACCTGTTCGTCGTGAGTTCATTGTTTTAAGCGAGGGCATATCACGGATGATATTTCAACTGCTGGGGGCTTCTATTATCATTGCTGTTGGTCATTTTGCCTTTCACTATACATTGGTAAATGGTTTTGTTACGTTCATAGAGCTTATGTCATTGAGCGCATTGGCGATACTGGTCTTTATGGGATTTGGCTTTATAGTAAGCGGTATTGCTAAGAGCGATGCAACCATTCCGCCGTTTGCTAATATGATAACACTGCCACAATTCTTATTAGCAGGCACTTTCTTTTCTATCGATAATTTCCCTACGTGGCTACAACCTTTTTGCAGGGCTTTACCACTTACATTTCTGAATGACGCCATGCGTAAAATAGCATTTGATGGTGTAAGTATCTGGGAAGTGAAATACGATATTCTATTCTTGTTGATATGGGGTGTAGTAGTGTATGTAGTTGCAGGTAAGGTGTTTAAATGGGAATAGGTGGAATTTACACTGTTGCCTATGACAGTGTAAGTGTAAAAACCTCATCTATTTTATAAGTTCAGATGTTTTCAGAAATTGGTTTAGCGAATCAACATTACTTCGCCACTTTTTATTTCTGTCCGTCCTGTAAGACATGTAGCACGAAACTTGTAGAAGTAAACTCCCATATCACATTTCTGTGATTTATATGTTCCATCCCAGTATTGACGAGGATTGTTGGTAATAAATACTTGTTGCCCCCAACGATTATATACAGCAAAGAGATATTCTCCCTGATTGCCATACATAATGGGCTTGAAACCATCATTCATGCCATCGCCATTTGGCGAAAAGGCTGATGGGTATGAGAATACGCAACAGTCTTCGATAGATGTAATTCTGAAAGAGTCTGTATTTACACAGCCGGCTAATGATATGCCTTTTACTGTATATAAGTCGGGCTCCATAACACGTGAATAGTAAGATGTGTCATTTCGCTTTATAACTCTATATTTAGGTAGCCATTCATAAGAGGCGGCACCGGTAGCTTTTAATTCTAACGTATCACCCAAACATACTGCGCCACCTTTGGTCAGGCTTTTAACTTCGGGAAGTGGGTGCACAATAATTTTAAATGTATCAGCAACAGATTCACATTTTAAGGCAATTTGCGTAACAATCCAAGTGTATGTAAATGGCTTATTTGTATTGTATTCTAATGGAAGGCTTACTCTGTTCCTGCTTAAATCGTAATAGTTAATACTGAGCCCTTCTTTAGTAATACTTTCAACAACTTCTATCGGGTCATTTATACAAAGTGTTTTATTTCTTGTAGCTGGAGGGAATGGGTATAAACCACTGTCAACTACAATAAATGATGCAACAGTACTACACGGAAGATATGGTGATGAAACAATTATTTGATATTCTCCGGCCGTAAAACTATCTCTTACTACTGTATTAGCAGAGCTATCTGTATATTCAGACCATATTTGCTCTCCTTTTGTTATTACTATTTTCTTTTTTGCTACACCTTCAGATACATATATAGCTGAATATTGTTTGTTGTGGCAACGTGTAGGATATAATACTTCTGTGCTTACTTTGAATGCATCCACAATGCTGATGGTAACGGATTGTGTTTGGTTGCTTGATAGCGGGCATCCATTATCTTTCATGTTTACATATATAGTATGTGTGCCTTTGGGCAACGTTTCAGTATTCCAGTAAAATGCAGCTTTAGGCTTTTTCCCTCCATTGCCTGATATGTCAAATGCTGCATTATCAGGCACGTTCGTTGCAGTTATGGTTATATCATCACCATTTTTGTCAGTAGGCTCCAATGCAAAAGATATAGCACGTGTACCAAGGCAACTATACAGGGTTGTGCCATCTACACCGGCACCGGTTACACTGTCTTTGTTTATTTGAAATGATGGAGCGCTATTATTACAATTATTAAAAACAATAAAACTCATTTCTCGCATGCTGGAGCCTATAAGTACGCCATTACGATATTCATCGATCTTATTAACAACTACAGAAGACTGACCTATGTTTGGTGTAAATGTCATTTGTCCGTTGTTGTTATCAAATTTGAAAGATCCGGCAACAATAGATAGTGGTTTTGTTGCACTATACCCCGAAACATATGTCATTGCAGCTCCATTGTCGTTTAACGCTGGTGTTAATGAGAAATACAAAGAGTCTGAATCTGAATCAACCGCACCTTGATTATACTCCTGATTTTGATTTACACAAAAGAAAGGAGTAGGCACCGATGTGAAATCCGGAGAGGTATTATTGCCAACAATATTATTAAGTACAGACTCAAGAAAAATGGTTCCCGGCACACTTAGGTTAGTTGTTGCATTACTACGGCCTGCAGAGCTTCCCCCCATATCACCATTAAATATGAATCTCCATTTTGTAGATGTTGATCTAAGTGTGTACTTACCCGAATACTCGTATTTAACTATTCCCGGTACTGTTCCTCCTTTACAAGTAGTGTTATTAGCTTCTGCCTTACAAACAGGTGTAACCTCGACTATGCTATTAGTGTCTAAAACTAAATATATAGAGTCTATTGTTCTCGTGTTATTGAGTATTTTTATTTTGGGATCACTAGTTCTGAGTCTTGGATAACTTTGTCCTGCGCAATCACCATATAGAGTTAGTTTTATATTATATGTATTACCAGAAACCCAGCTATATGTTAAGTCGCCACCATATATGTGTGTGGCAAGTGCATTGTTTACTAAAAATATGCTGAGAAGAATCCCCGCAAGTATCACTTGTAATCTGTAGCGCATTTCTATGAATTTGTCAGTCGCATTTATCAGTTCGCACAGGGGTTAGTGCAAGATACAAATTATATAGTGTCATTTTAGTTAATCTGTGTTAATGGTGTAATTTGACATTGTCATGAATAATAGCCGTTGAATCATATGTATTGCATGTAGTGTCGATTTCCGAATTTGCCTATTTATAAGCATCTTTGCCACCTCAAACAGCATAAGGTATGAACCTAGAATTCAATAAGAACGAAGATGCTATGAAGCTGGCAGTAAGCCAGATGAAACAACGTCATGCACAGGTTAGCTTGGGTGGCGGTAAAAAAGCTATGGAAAAAGCGCGTGAAAAGGGTAAAATGACTCCCCGCGAACGCATTCAATATCTGGTTGATAAGGATAGTGTTTTTACCGAAATAGGTGCATTTGCCGGTTGGGAAATGTATCAGGAGCACGGCGGTTGTCCTGCAGCAGGTACAGTTGCGGGTTTGGGCTATATACATGGTCGTCAGTGTGTTATTGTAGCTAACGATAACACTGTAAAAGCAGGTGCATGGTTTCCTATTACGGGTAAGAAAAATTTGCGTCTGCAGGAGATAGCTATGGAAAATAAGTTGCCCGTAGTTTATATAGTAGATAGTGCTGGTGTATACCTTCCAATGCAGGATGAAATTTTCCCTGACAAAGAACATTTTGGCCGCATATTCCGTAACAATGCGCAAATGAGTGCTATGGGTATCACACAGATAGCTGCAGTTATGGGTAGCTGTGTCGCAGGTGGTGCATACTTACCTATTATGAGCGATGAAACGCTGATGGTAGAAGGGAATGGGTCTATTTTTCTGGCAGGCCCTTATCTGGTAAAAGCTGCTATTGGTGAAGATGCAGACCAACAGCAGTTGGGTGGTGCAAAAATGCATACAGAGGTAAGTGGTATTGCAGACTATAAGTTTGATACAGAACAAGAGTGTCTTGATCAGGTACGCCGCATTATAGAAAAAATGGGTGAACAGCCGCGTGCTGGTTTTGACAGAGCAAAGCCTGCTGAGCCTAAAAAAGACATGAAAGAGATTTACGGATTGGTATCTGTAGACAACTCAAAGCCATATGATATTGTTGAGGTAATTGAACGTTTGGTAGATAATTCAGAATTCGACCAATTTAAGGAAGACTATGGCAAAACAATTGTATGCGGGTATGCGCGTATTGATGGTTGGGCAGTTGGCATAGTAGCCAATCAACGTAAGATTGTGAAAAGTGGTAAAGGCGAAATGCAGCTTGGTGGTGTTATCTATAACGATAGTGCAGATAAAGCAGCACGTTTTATACAGAACTGTAACCAAAAGAAAATACCATTGGTCTTCTTGCAGGATGTTACTGGCTTTATGGTAGGTACTAGAAGCGAACAAAGCGGTATCATTAAAGATGGAGCCAAATTGGTAAATGCGGTTTCTAACAGCGTAGTACCAAAGATTACTATTGTAATAGGCAATTCTTATGGTGCAGGTAACTATGCAATGTGTGGCAAAGCATACGATCCACGCTTTATCTACGCTTGGCCTAATGCCAAGATTGCGGTAATGGGTGGCGAGCAAGCCGCTAAAACACTTTTGCAGATACAGGTGGCAGCGCTAAAAGCTAAAGGGCAGGAAATAGATGCTGAGAAAGAAAAAGAAATGTTGAAAGCAATTACAGATAAGTACAATGCGCAAACGTCATCATACTATGCAGCTGCACGTCTTTGGGTAGATGAAATTATCGACCCGATAGAAACGCGCCGTGTAATTAGTGAAGGCATTAATGCTGCTAACCATAACCCGGATATTAAAGATTTTAAAACCGGAGTATTTCAGGTATAATCAATCCATTCTTTAAATATTAAAGCCCCTCAATTGAGGGGCTTTAATATTTAGTACGCTAAAAGTTATTTTCTCCAACCTATAGCACCAGGCATAACTATCAGTTGTACGGTGTAGCCTAATGGGCCACTAGATGTTGTACGACGATAGCCCAGAATTGTATTTGTCGTACCTTCTTTTATAATTGTTTCTTGGCGGTCAACAAGAGTCAGTTGTCCTATATAGGCCATAGCACGTAGTTTGAATGCCAAGCCAGCTCTGAAACCTGCTTCTGCTTTGATGAATGAAAGGATTTTTGTGTCCTGATTAATGCTCTTAGAACCTTCAGATTTAAAACCATCAGATTGTATGTACATTGGTTGTATACCAGCACCCACAGTAAACATAGCACCGTAATCTTTGCTTTGTGCAGCATCTCCGCCTGTTTTATAATCCAGACTGATAGGGACACCTATAACAGCTGTTTTCAGGTCTTTTTGAAAAGACATTGTTGGGCCCAAGACAACAGTATCGTGCGTAAGGGTATTCATTATAATATTTACACCCGCATTTATCGCAAAACATGAACGTGGTGTCATGTGTGCAACCGGAAAGTATACATCCAAAGAGCCTACCATTGTTTTAGCTGCTTTCATGGATGTTATAGAATTGTAGAATTTATTGTCTACTGTACGGTATTCAAAATTGGCCTTATTGTTTAGCATGTGTATGCCATACCCCAATTGTATACGTTGCCACAAAGGGTATTTACCCTTTTCTTGTTTGCGTACATTGTAGTTAGGACTTTTGCCCAATCTGTACAACTGCGCATCTGCTTTATTTGCAGAGAGCAACGCTACCAATGCTAATGCCGACAGTCTGATATTCATTTGAATACTATTTGTTCGTTAATGTTATTAAGAAGCTAAAATAAACTAAAAGAATATGAAAGCAAATGAAATTCATAGGCTTTTTTACACACCAAAGTATGGCTCTTAGGCTTTGATATAGCTGTTTTACTTACTTTTACTGTATGATTGAGGTCAGAAATGTAAAAAAGACATTTGGCGATAAGATTGTACTGGAAGATGTATCCACAACCATGCTACCGGGTAAAACAAACCTGATTATAGGAACAAGTGGTAGCGGTAAGACCGTATTGATGAAATGCATGATTGGTCTTTACAAACCTGATAGTGGGCAGGTATTGTACGAAGGCAGAGACCTCACTACAATGGATGATAAAGAGCTGAAAGAAGTGCGTACCCAGATTGGTATGCTTTTTCAAGGCGGAGCGCTGTTTGATAGTATGAATGTAGAACATAATGTTCGCTTCCCTTTAGATATGTTTACTAAAATGACACTTGGTGAAAAAAGCAAACGTGTCGACGAAGTGTTACGTAGGGTAAATCTTGAGGGTGTAAACAAGAAGTTTCCTGCAGAATTGAGTGGAGGAATGAAAAAACGTGTTGCATTGGCCAGAGCAATTGTTTTGAATCCTAAATATCTTTTTTGCGATGAACCCAATTCTGGCTTAGATCCTCAGACGTCTCTTGTTATTGATAAATTGATAAACGAAATAACAAAAGAGTATAATATAACCACTGTTGTTAATACACATGATATGAACACGGTGATGGAAAGTGGTGATAATATATTATATATGTATAAAGGCAGAAAACAGTGGCAGGGTAGTAGCAAGGATATCATCTTTAGTGATGATAAATTGCTAAACGACTTCATTTTTGCTTCAGAATTTCTTTACAAAGCAAAAGAAATGAGTAGAATGGAGGCAGAAGCGGCTATGAAAAAGTAATATCTACATGTTTATACAACAAAAGGATAGCAATGCTATCCTTTTGTTGTATAAGTTATTAGTTTTTGCTGATCATTATACTCTTCACTCCATATTCTCCATACATTAATATGGTATATGTGCCTGCTGGCAGCGATTTAATATTTATTTGTTGATGTAATTCATTTATATCGCTGGCGTAAACTTCCTGTCCTATCATATTTATAATATTCAGTTTATTGAAATATTGCTGTGGCATATTAATATTTAAGATGTCACTAGCAGGGTTGGGGTATATTTTAATGGGAAGTGTGCCGGCAAGATTACCAATACGACTACCATAATCGTCTTGCTCAATTTTAAGATCATCAATCATCCAACCGTCCAATGTATCTGGTTCATTGTCGCTGTAAAAACGGAATCTGAATTGTATTTCAGACCTGGAAACACATTTTGTAGTCCCGGTGCTTTTTATTGGCACGCCTATGAATACCTGTACACGACTATATTGCCATCCGTTACTAGTGCCCGAAAATGCTTGTTCTCCATTTTCCAGTGTATCATTTTTCTTATAAAAGTTAGAAGTTAGTATACCTTGCCACAATCCTAAACTGTCAGAATTACAATCGCCTAGTACATTATTCCATGTTTTGCCGGTATCAAGAGAATACTCAACTATACCACCATCTTTCCCTTTACGGGTTTGATATTTATGCCTGAAGCTAAGTATGGTGTTGAAGTTATATGCATTTAAAATCACCTTGAAACTACTATTGGTACTAGTATCATATGGTTTTAAAGTATCAGTCATAATTGCGTAATCATTAGATACATTAGGCGAAAAGAAAGGTTTAGATGTAGTGCCAATTTTCCAAATACCGGAATCGGTCGTATCAACTGAACCTTGCCGATGTTTTAGAGAGTCATTAATATTTAAAGTGATGGTTGTAGAATCACTAGGTATTCCATCTACAACCCCTTTTTGTGCAGATGCTTTTAAAGTTGATATTGCCAACAACATTATAGGTAATAGCATTTTCATGAATCGTCATATTAAGAGTGAATAATTATTATGACGAATACACAGTGTTTTTTGTTAGAGATAGGTTATAAAAATCAAGAAGGACGGTAGAAACCGTCCTTCGAAATCTAGAATTGATTACCCATTACAAACTTTAGTATCGTAGATGCAGTATGGAAACTGCAATAAATTATCTGCGTCTGAATAATAAGACGACAGGTTTGGCAAAAAGGTTGGAGTACGTAGGAGATTTTTTGTCATAATAGTATCATAATCACTTTTTTGACCCTACTATGCCAAATTTGTAGATACTTAGAAGATATTATTACCTAATTACCCTTTAAAATGTTATTTTTGCCCCCGTTATTCCAAAAAAACGATATTCCGATGGCTGTTTTAGTCAATAAAAATTCGAAAGTAATAGTACAGGGCTTTACAGGTACTGAAGGTACCTTCCACGCTAGCCAAATGATAGAGTATGGTACTAACGTTGTAGGTGGTATTACCCCTGGTAAAGGTGGTTCTACACATCTGGATCGTCCTGTTTTCAATACAGTACAAGATGCTGTAAATGCTACAGGTGCTGATGTATCTATCATCTTTGTACCACCAGCATTTGCTGCAGATGCGGTTATGGAAGCTGCAGATGCAGGTATCAAAGTAATCATCTGTATTACAGAAGGTATTCCTGTGCAGGATATGGTAAAAGCTCGCGCTTACCTGAATGGTAAAGACTGTCGTCTGATTGGTCCTAATTGTCCGGGTGTTATTACTGCTGAAGAAGCTAAAGTAGGTATCATGCCGGGCTTCATCTTCAAAAAAGGTAACATTGGTATTGTATCTAAATCAGGTACACTGACATATGAAGCTGCTGATCAGGTTGTTAAATCTGGTTTCGGTATTACTACTGCAATAGGTATCGGTGGCGACCCTATCATTGGTACTACAACTAAAGAAGCTGTAGAACTGCTGATGAACGATCCTGAAACTGAAGGTATCATTATGATTGGTGAAATTGGTGGTGGTATGGAAGCTGAAGCTGCCCGTTGGTTGAAAGATAACATGCGCAAACCGGTTGTAGGTTTCATTGCAGGACAGACAGCGCCTCCGGGCCGCCGTATGGGCCACGCAGGTGCTATTGTTGGTGGTGCAGAAGATACTGCTGCTGCTAAAATGAAAATCATGGCTGAATGTGGTATTCACGTGGTAGCAAGTCCTGCTGACATTGGTAAAACAATGGCTGCTGCAATGAAGAAAGAATTAGCATAAGCTGATAATATTAAAACACACATAATAAAGGCTACCAGTTTGGTAGCCTTTATTGTTTTACTATACGTGTGGATAGACAGAGTACACCAGTTTTAATAAAGATTTAATCCGGCATAAAGTGTTTATGCTACACATTGAATGATATTGAGTTATGATGCTGTGATGTGTTGTAAGCTACTGCTGAAAAGGCTTTTAATGTACATACATCGCTAACGGTTTGATGATATAGGTTGTCTTTGATAGTAATATTGTGTTAGAAAAAGAGGATAAACTAGGCATAGTTAATGCCTCTTTTTTACCGACGTTCTTACTATTCATCATTATAAAACATCCTACTTATGAAACCGATTATTCTCAAAAAGATGCTGATTATCAGTGCTATGCTACTGATAATACTCCAAGAAGCGCGAGCCCAGTCTATCTATGCCTACGGATACACATTCAGTGCATTTTCAAGCCCTTTTTCCTACATCACAGGTGGTACATCCATCCCTGCTATTCAGGTAGATGATAACTATACATCAATACCTATAGGTTTTACATTCAGATTTTGTGGGGTTGATTATACAGATGTCACAGTCTGTTCCAACGGGTGGTTACGGTTTGGGGTCGGTGCCGGTACATCTGTTGCTAATTGGAACTTTAACGATCAGGTAAACTCCGGTATTCAACCATGTGTATATGCACTATATGAAGATGTAAGCGGATCATCCGGTACGTCTCAGTATCAGGTTACCGGAACATCACCAAACAGAGTATTTACTTGGGAGTGTCGCAATTGGCTATGGGACTACGCTGCTTTAACGCCATGTATTTCGTTTCAGGTTAAGTTGTATGAAACCACCAATATTATTGAAGTAGTATACCAACAGGAATCCGGAAGTGTGCAGGTAAATACGAGCGGTGGCGCAACAATTGGTATTGCTAAATCAGGCACAGACTGGCAAGTATTAAATGATGCAAGCAGCAGCCCGGTATCATCTTCCGGCACCTATGTTTATAATATATCGTCACGCCCGGCTACAGGTCAGTGTTATCAATGGGATCCTGGTCCTGCATGTTTGGGGCCTGCACCTGTGAGTGCTACAAATATTGCATCTCGTGGCGCTTCACTGGTCTGGGCTACAGTACCCGGCGGTGGTAGCTATGAGTATGTGCTAAACACTAACCCCGCAGATCCTACTGTTGCGGGAACTACCACCTCACTTACCACTGCCACATTCTCAGGGTTGTTACCATCAACATTGTACTATTTGCACGTACGCTACAAATGCAGCCCGGTTAGTTTTTCTCCATGGGTTACTTATAGTTTCACTACTAGGCCCGATTGTGGTAAGCCAGGTAAACTGCTTGTTAATGCTATAGATACAAACTCCGCAACATTGCAATGGACAGGCATAACTACAGCAACAGGCTATCAATACCTGATAGATAATCAAAGAACCGCACCTACTAACGGTATTGGAACCACTACATTAATAACACCATTTATCAGCCTTACAAGTCTTACAGAAGGTACTTGGTACTTTATACATTATCGTTCATTATGTGCAGGAAATGATAGTAGTGCTTGGCAATTAGATTCTTTCAGAACACCTGTGCCTTGCCGCAGACCAATATTAGGTTTGTCTACGCTTACAGCAAATAATTCCATAGTATATTGGTCACCCGTTAAAACAGCAGTATCTTATGAATACTATCTGGGTTCTACATCAATAGAACCTGTAATAGGCACTCCCATCAAAACATACAGTGTGCAAACACCATATCTGCAACCCAAAACCCAATATTATATGTTTGTGAGGTGTAACTGCGAGGATAACGGAGTGAAATCAAATTCACCATGGTCAATGATTGATTACTATACACCTCCGCCGCTTGATGTAGAAAATATTACAGGTAACAAGGATTTGCTTATAGTATACCCGAATCCTGTAAAAAACTATTTGCATGTAGATGTGACAGGACATTATACTAATATTGCTCAAATACAGATTGTAGATGTAGCCGGTAAATTAGTTACTACTAAAAAACTGACAGAAAAATCTCTGTCATTAGATGTTTCTTCTTTGTCGTCAGGTATGTATATCCTGCAATTAGTAGACGACGGAGTTAAAATAACTACACGTTTCACAAAAGATTAAAGGTGTATGTTTTATACTTGGTTAGGCCGGCTGCATATAGATGTAGCCGGTTTTTAGTTGTTTGTTATTGTGTTGTCTTCTTTTTTCGAAATATGAAAATTGATGCTAGGCTTGCGAACAACACCAGGTATAGAACCTTCTGTTCTGTTTCATTATTTCTTAGAGCGTCATTATGATCTCTTAATATCGCAACCTCGTTATTGTCTATTTGGGACAAGACTCCTTTAATATTCTGTGCAATGCTTGCATACATAGGATTGTTATAGATACCGATAGCTGATGATGGTATGCCATTTTGAATTGCATGGATGATTTTGTCTGTGTAGCGCACCTGTTCGTTCACCGCAAGTTGCAGTAGCTTTGCTTTATGTAGTTGCATTGTGTTGTTTTCAGTCAGTTCTGTCAGTACATCTGTTAGTCGCAAAAGTGTATCTGTACTGGTACTAAGGTTTTGTAACGCATCTGTGCTTTCTGTTTCTATGTAAGTCTTACAATACACAGTGCTTCGGGTTAAGAACGTATGGAGTTTTTTTGTACACGTTATTGTTTCCCGACAATGTGTTATTTGTTCTTTATGTTGAATGATGAGTTTTTGGCGGTTGTGTATCGCAAGCAATAATATCAAAGCGATGATTGATATACAGGCATAGTAAAGCCGCAAACCTCTTGAAGACGTTTTTATAAACATGAAGCGTAGATAATTCGTTTAAGCGTTTGCTTGTTTTGCCCGATAGGCGTTATAGATACAGAGTAGAAGTAGAAAAAATGGGAATCAGGTAGATGTTACAATGATGCTAAAAGTACATTTTTTTACAAAATGGATGCAGATAATTTATTAACCTCGTCTTTTCAACATCTCTTTTGCTATTTCTATACTGTTATAGTCACCTCTGTTTTTTAATTCTTCAACAATTCTTGCATGGCTTTCATCATCCCGGTTCTGGCTTAGTTTAAATATGGGCGTAATACTTTCCAGCACTATTTCAAAGCTTACAATGGCTTTCATCATGGGCTTTACATAGCCTTCCATGCTCATGTATTCAAGTAGTTCAGGGTTTTTCTGTGGGTCTTCGTATTTATGTGTCAGGTCTGTAAGGAATTGCAGACAGTGTGCCTCATCTTTGTATTGAATTGTACCCCTTCCGTGCACAGTCATATAGTTCCATGTACTCCCGATGTTGCGTTGAGAATACCAGCTTGCACTTACATAGCATTGCGGCCCTGTAAACAGAACAAGCACTTGCAGATTGGCTTCAAATGCAAGGTGATGGTCGGTCTTGCGCATGATATGACCGCGTAATACTATCTTTCCATCCAGTTCGTGTATCAGTACCGGTACTTGCGTAGCTACAGGTATATTGTTATAACAACCTGTAAGCACAACAAACGGATGTTGATATATGAAGTCACGCACAGCTTGTTGGTCGTTCTCGGTAAATTCCGTCATTTTGTACATGCTTCAAATTTAGTTGACTTGCAGGATAGTTGCTGCAATTTTGATATTTATCCACTATGATTGGCAGCAAATGGTATTCAAGTAACAAACTAATCGACTAATTTCGCGTCCATGATTTACAAGGTTATAGGACTGATGTCCGGCAGCTCGTTAGATGGTTTGGACATTGCTTTTGTGCAACTGGAGGAAGTGCGCGGACAATGGACATATCAGGTATTGGCAGCAGATTGCGTGCCATATACGGAGGAGTGGACTCATAACCTGAAGCATGCACAACAAATGGCTGTGCCCGATTTCCTTCGCCTCAATACTGCTTATGGCAGATGGATAGGTGAAGCTGTAAATGAGTTTATTGCCGAAAAGAATATAGAACTACAGGTACAATTTATTGCTAGTCATGGCCATACGGTAATGCACGAACCTGCTAACAATACCACTTCACAGATAGGGGATGGCGCGGCTATTGCTGCGGTTACAGGCTTGCCTGTCATCAGCGACCTGCGTGCGCTGGATGTGGCACTTGGCGGACAAGGAGCGCCGATAGTACCTATAGGAGATAAGTTGCTTTTCGGGCAATACGACTATCATTTAAATATAGGAGGTATAGTAAACATAACCGTGCAACACGAAGGCAAGCCGCTGGCATTTGATGTATGTCCTGCTAATCAGGTATTGAATACACTGGCACAAAAAGCAGGTAAGCCTTATGATGAACATGGGCAAATAGCTGCAAGCGGTACATTACTTACAGATGTTCTAATACACCTGAATAAGAATGAATACTACACAATGGCAGCGCCTAAGTCTTTAAGCAACGAAGCTGCAATTAATATGGCATTCCCCGCATTGTTGGAAAGCCAACATAATACAAACGATTTGCTGCATACCATGGTACTGCATATTACTGAGCAGGTAGCCAATGCGGTTAATAAATACCCAACAGGCAAAGAACAGTCGTTTATGCTGGTAACAGGCGGTGGTGCGTTCAATGCATTCCTGATAGAAAAACTGCAGCATGCACTGGCGCAATACAATGTTGGTGTAATAGTACCCGATGCTGATACAGTAATGTATAAAGAAGCTGTAGTGATGGCACTAATAGGTGCGCTGCGCTGGAGGGAAGAAACCAATGTGCTGAGCAGCGTAACAGGTGCGGCACGCGATAGCATTAGTGGTGCATTGTGGATGGGGCATAGTTATTAATTGAACCAGCTTTTTATTTTTAACCAAAAACTCTTTTTTGTCTTAAAGTTTGAAGTTTTGGTGAATCTTGTATGGGGGGTAAAATAAAAGATTAAAGATTAAAGAATAAAAAAAAGCGCATTTTTTGCGCAGAAAGTGGCTACAGTAGCGGGTTTCGGATGGTTAGTTACATTGGTAACGCTGGCAATATCATTTATTAATTGCTTGGATTTGCTTGTAATTCACTTGGATTTGCTGAATATACTATTTGCCGTCATGCAGCCGAAAGCCGCGCCAAAATTGATTAAACGGCATTTTCAGTCTATTTAAACACCCTTTAATAATTTGCCCTGCTGGTTACATTAGCGGGGCTTTTTCATGCCTACAGTACACCTATTTTAGTAACTACAATAGGCTGAAAGTATTGATTTTACTGTATTTCAGGAAAGGTTACAAATTAGGTTACAGAAAGGTTACAAAAAAAGGTTACAAAATCTGTAACCTTTCTGCCAATTCTGGGAAATTGAATAAGTATAAATATTATTTCTCTAAAACCCTTTACTGTATTGCATTACAGGCTATAAATATCAATAATTGTACAAAAAACACATTGCATATTAATGGGCGTTTTCGGTATGGGGTGTTTGTAATGCAGTATGCTTTATGGTGCTTAATGTCATTGTGTAGCTGTAGGGTAAAACGGTGTTTTGTTGGTATTGTAGATGTGTAATTGAATGGATAGTGAAATATAAATGCAGCTTTTTAGCGCGTCATTTGCCCAGCATACACACGAATAATTTGTATATCGGTTTAATGTGGCAATAGGGCAATAAGTATTATCGCCCTGTTAAGCTGTAATTATCTGGGCGAATATATAGGGCTATCATTGCATTTTTCATGCTCTGTTCAGTAGATTAGATGAACCCAGCAGCATTCTAAGGCATGGGATATTTGTACTTACATGGTGATTGATGGCTATAGAAACGTGTCTTAATAGTATCCTTTTTGCACATAAAACGACCTGAAGCATAGGGGGTATTTGCACAATATTCATGCAGAAATTTGTCTATATCGCTGATATTCAGTTATTTATGACTTTTTACTTCCAATCTTTGCGGAAACTCGTGCGCAGAACCAAATATGCATTTTCATTACTGTTTCCACAAAACACATGCGCAGCAACAGATAAGGCCTGAAAACAGCCCGTTTTAACCGCTAAGCAACCAAAGCAGGGGAAACCCAGCTAAACACGAATAGAGCGCTAAAATATGCCACCAGTGCCTTTTGTGAAGCATAAAAGCCATAGCAAGGGTAATAGATATGTATTTTTGGGTTTGAGCCGTTACATTACCCTATAAATTACCGTTTAAAACGGTAATGAAAAATGCACTTTTGGTTTGTAAATGTGTGTAGGTATTGTCCTACATGTCAGTATATCCCTTCAGCGTCCAATTGTCGATAGCACTCCATTCGCCTCCATTGTATTGTATTTCTACAGTCCATCTGTAGCGTTTGCCCGGTATATCTGCTACGCCTGTTACCATGTAGTTACCGTTGCCGTAATCTTGAAATCCGTCATCCCCCCAACCAAAGTTCGCAGAGCCTAATTTTCTTTGTGCAAACTGTTTAGCAATTACATACGCCTGTGTTCTATCAGGGTATTTTGTTTTTGTAGTAGTTTCTGTAGGCGTTGTTGGTGTTTCTGTAGCTTCTGTAGGTTTCATTGTATTGCCAATTATGCCCAATACTAAGAGAATACCTATACCCCACATTATTCTTTTGTTCTTGTTATTCATGGTTGAGTAAATATTAGTTTACTAAAATAATACATTCGTTATTATGCCGCAAGTTGTATGTTTTATGGTTTGGCATACATACAAATATTCGCAAAGAAAAAAGCCATGTCTGTAAGGCAAATGCTTACAGACATGGACTGAAGAAAATGTATTTTTGGTTTTGCGTATTAGTGGTAATTACTCTTAGAGAATAATTAATCAAAGCAGTATGTCATTACTTCTTTTTTCGCTTACTGGCATCATCGCTAATAGCGTCTATAATGAAATCCGAATAAGTATGCATGTACTTAATTAGCATAGATAACATTTGCCTCTGATGCTCAATGTTACTATGATATAAATGGTTAATCATACCTATGTTTTTTTCTTTTTTATCTAAATGCCCAAATTCTTCTTCAAACTCTTTTTCTATCTCTTTTTTGTATTTAATAAATGTCGGCTGTAAAGGGAATTTTTCTATAAGGAAATCAGGTGCATTGAATTTGTGCAATGTTTCAGTCAGTAGTTTTTTATCGTTAAACACCTCTTTAAGTTGCTCGAGCGCATGGGTTAATTCAAAATTAATCTGTTGTTCAGTTAGATTTTGTGCGTAACGGGTTGGTCTTGACATATCCACATTGAAAACCCTGCTATCTCCAAACCAAGAAATAGCTCCATTAGCGTTATTGAAAATATCGCCAATATCATGATAGAACCATTGAGAAGAAACATTCAAAGATGTAAAAAGCACGTCAATAATATTTGTGCTAATTGGCTTTTCTCCCCTCTCAATTGCTGAATAGTAGGACTGTTTGATACTAAACTTAGCGGCCATTTCAGCTTGTGTAAGTTTCAATTCTTGTCGTACAATTTTCAATTTTTCGTTGTGCGTCATGTATAGTCAAGTAAAATAAAGTTGTTAAATAACTCTGTTAGCGTTATTTTTGCGTTATAAAGCGTTAAAAATAACGCCATTTGATAACTAAAAATAATGAAAATGTTAAACAGGGCAGAATTAAAAAAGCAAGTACCACGCGGGTCTGCAACAACTATTGCGCAAAAAGCTGGGGTAACAACCAAAACTGTAAGTGAGTATTTAAATGGCAAGAACAATAATATAAAAGTTGAATTAGCCGTGCTCGAAGTACTCGCAGAATTGAATAAAAAGAAAAAAGAGCTATTGGCACAAATCGCTAACTGATTATTGACATTCAAAACAGAACTATGCGTCAAATAATTGTAACTATTCCTGAACTCTGTGCGCTGTCGCCGATGGTAACAGAAGGGAATGTAAAACAACAAGTAAAGCGAAGCCGCGATAATGCTTGGGCAGAGTGGCAGCATTTCAAGCATAGCACCGATAAGCGAAAAGTATGTATAGACTATACAACTATACCTAATGAGTTTATTGTAAAATACCAACTGCCAGACTTAAAGAGCATCAACGATGCTATCGAAAAAGTACGTAGGGAGCAAAAACAGGAATACGAAGTAACGGACGTAGCAAAGTATAAAAAGCAAGTTATAGACCTGTATAATAAGCTACGTGAAGAAAAGCGCTATGCTTATCAGCCATACTTTACTGCCATTCGCGAAAAGCACCCTGAATTGCAGCCAAACAAGTGTATTGAGTTTGCAGAGCTTCAGGCAGTGATGGAATATGTTATGAAGCATTATAAAGGCGCTTTAGCCATATACTACGATGCATTCAATATGCTATACCCCGATAAGTATGCAAACAAATTTGCCTTTGCTAATTGGCTGAATAAATGCAAAACAACAAGCATACAAGATGCTGTAGTAAATAGGAAATCTGTTGTAAAGGTTCAAAAGCGCATTAGTGATTTTCAGTACAACCTCATAAGAAGCCTGTTTATGGATGACAGGAAATATAGCGCTGTACAAATACATGAAAAGCTTATTGAAGCCTGCACAAAAGTTGGCGAAAAGCCATACAGCCGTAAGAGTGTAAACAACTACATACAAGCGTTAAGGAAAGATGTAGAAGCACATGCAGCGCGTTATGGTGCAGATGCTACACAACAGCAAATGCAATATGCTACTTTGTTGTCAGCGCTCTATATCAACGACCAATGGCAGATAGATGGTTGGAACTTGCCATTTTGGGTAAACGTGAAAGGCAAGGCTAAAAGGTTTGTAATCTTCTTGATTTGGGATAATCATAGCCGCAAAATTGTCGGGTATTCTGTTGGAGCGTCTGAAAATACGCCATTGATAATGAAGGCGCTTGATGACGCTATGCAGGAAACTGGCTTTGCACCCTATGAAATAGTAAGCGATATGCACTCCTTTAACCGTACACAAACAGCAGAAAAGCTAAAACATGGCCTGAAGATGCTGGGTGTAACTTGGACTGCTACACTAAACGCACAAGGAAAAGCAATAGCGGAAAGATACCAACAGTATTTGGATGCTTTGTGTAAAGACTATCCGCAATATCTGGGCAAAGGCATTACTTCAAAAAGCAGGGATGCGCGCCGAAATCCTGAAACGTACAAGGAATTAAGCAAGCCCCAAAATATGCTTACCGAACAGCAGATAGTGGCTATAGCTGCTGAAGTTGTAATGCGATATAATGCAAAACCATTAGCTGTACATGGCAATGTAAGCCCGAATGAAAAGTATAGCCTTAGCAGTGCAAAAAATGCAATACCAGTTAACACAAGCCAACGCCTTGCCCTGATAAACCCTATAACAGAATACAAAGTAAGCAGGGGGCAAATAGTAATAAAGCAAGGTATTGTAAAACATGAGTTTCAACTGCCTGCACATCTTGCAAGTAAGTATAATAACGAAACTGTACAGGTACAATATGAAGACCTTACAGAGGGTATATATCTATACGATGCAAACACAGGCGAAGCGCTTGGAAGCATAGAGCCAAAAGCGAAAATACATGGTGCGCTTGCAAACCAAACAGAAGAAGATAAGCTGCGTTTGCTGCAATTGAACGGGCGTAAAAAGGGAGTAATAAAACAAACGCAAACAGCAGCCAAAACAGCACAAAAACGTCTACAGGAAACCAACCCAGAAGCACTGGAACTTATACCATCTTACATGGTAGATAAGGACATCAGAAAAGAAGTAGAAGAAAACAGCGCTTTGCGTAATCGCGTACAAGATATGGGGGTGATGGTTACTGCACTACCTATTAAAAATACCAGCATAATAGGTAAAAGCACACTTGTAAAATCGCCATACGCGCCTAAAGACCATACCATAAAGGACTTTGATATTAACAGCTTTTTGAATGAAGAGTAAAGCCCGTGCGGGAACACGGGCTTAATGCAATTAAACACTATTTAATCACATCTTAAAAATTGAACTAATGACAAAGTTAGAAAAATTAAAACATGACGTGCAGGCAGCTATACCAGCATACTGTACAACCAAAGCCATAAGTGCAAATGCACTGGCGTTGCAATTGAAAATAAGCCCTGCTATTATTAGCAATATGGTTAATGGTAATTGGGATAATATAAGCGAAGAAAAATGGCGTAAGGTATGGAATAAGGTAAACCCTGTAAACTTATCAGGGCTGTATGAAACTACAGATATGAAAAGCGCCTTGACTATGTTTAAGCGTGCCGTAGATAAAAAAATGATGGTAGGCTTAATAGCAGATACTGGGATGGGTAAAACAACTGTATCTGAAATAATGGCAAGCCGCAAAAATGTATACTACTCGTACATAGATAGCACTGTAACACCCAAAGTGTTTCTAAAGCACTTGTTAAGCGAATTAGGAGCGCCATTTGATGGAAGCCTACATGATATGCTCACAAAGGCTTCAGGCGAACTTAACAGCCTTGCAGACCCTCTTCTGATAATTGATGAAAGCGCAAAGCTTACTGATAAAATGATGTTGCTATTGCATAGCCTTCGTGACCGAACAAAGCAAAACTGTGCAATGGTGCTTGCTGGTATGCCAGATTTCAGAAATAAGCTTATAAAATTCAGCAATAAAGGTACTACGGGCTATGCAGAGTTCTACAGACGAATAGAAATATGGCATGAGTTCAATGGACTAACGCCAACAGAGGTAAAACATATACTGGCATCCAATGGAATAGTAGATGCAGAGGTGCAGCGCGAATACAGAAACTATAAGAAAATCGGCGACCTGATGAATGCCATTAAGCTATATAAAGAACTCGAAGACGTAAGCTAAAAAAACACTATAACATGGCACCAGCAGCTAAAAAGAGAAAACACATATCTAACGCTGAAAGAAAGCGAATGATAGATAGGGCGCGGTTTATGTTATTCAAACTTGGACTAACACAAAAGGAAGTAGCCAACGATTTAGGAATATCAGAACAGGCATTAAACCGATGGGTAAAGAAGCTTGGATGGCGTGAAAAGCTAAAAGGTAAAAACAGAAGCATAATAGCAGATGAAATAAAAATGACAGATAGCCTTAGCGCCTTTATTGTTTTCCTGAAAAAGAAACACCCAGAACAATACAACGAAATAGAAAGTCATTACAAACAATACATTAAACGATACTGACACAATGGAAAAGATAACACCACAACAACTACAAAAACTTCATGTACTGCTAAACAAGCTTAAAATTATTGACCTTAAAAAAGATATAATTTTTGAAGCAACTAACGGGCGTAGCAATAGCAGCCGAGAGCTTTACAAAGATGAAGCAACGTCATTATTGCAATCGCTTAGCAAGTCTGTACCAGAAGAAAGAATGATATATGCCATAAAGATAGTTGCAAGGATGGCTGGTATAATATACGGGCATACATCTGCGGACTATAGAATGAATGACGCCAAAATTGATGCATTTCTTAGAGAGCGTGGCGTAGTAAAGAAGCCTCTAAAAAAAATGTCGCTTGATGAACTAAAACAAACTCACAGGCAATTTGAAGGCATACTGAAAAACAACAAAAAAACAGCCGCGAATAAAACAGCAAAGCAAGCAACAGACAAACTACTTAAAGAATTAAATATATCAACTGAAAAATAACTGCAATGAAAAACAAGCCAACAAATATAAAAGCCCTCTTTACAGATGAGGCAATAGATTTGCTCATAAACTATTCTGAAAGCATAAACTGGGTAATTAATGAAATGTATGCAGATGCCTTTGTATATGGTTCGCCGTGTAGGGTTGATGATACTGGCATTTGGGATGAGAACGACAGGCAAGCAATCAGGCAAATACATACGCTGGTAACAGGAATAGTAAGCGCCTGTAATTGGTTTAATGACAGGGCTAATATTGAAACTGTTGATGCTGATATAGTAGCCCTATTCAAAAGCTATACAGAAGGAGTAAGAAAATCGGACATAAGTAAATACTTAGAACAAATGTTGATGACCAGTACAGTATATAGATATTCAAACGCTGTAAATTTTGACTTTAAGCGCTCCGATGACATTTGCCAAAGCTATATGATGTTGAAAGACTTTATAAGCGGTATATTGTGGATGAAGTAATCCCAGATAATTCAGACAAAAGAAAAGCCCCGATTTTCGGGGCTTTTGTATTAATAGTTATTTTGTTCTCTGTATTCCTTCCATTTCACAATTACTTCAAGGTCGTGTTCAGTTAATTGTCCAAGCTTATGCAGTTGCAATATTTCTTCAAAGGTGAAATGCGTATCAATACTTCTTAGATAAACATTAATCCCGCCTATGCCTATTTCAAATATATTACCGTTCCCTGTGTTTGTAGATTTGAAGTCTGTGAACCGCCATAATAACTTATCTACCTGTTCTTTTTGGGCTTCCTCTCTTTCCTTTTGCTTTTCTTCTTTATGTTGATAATATGCAATTAGAATAGATGCACACAAAAGTAAAACTGTGATAGACCAGCTAATTAAATCCATTGTTTTGAAGCTTATAGCAGCAGATATAATACTTAAAACAATGGATATTACCAGTACTAATTTACTCTTTACTATCATGGTGTTGTATTTGCTTATAAATATAGCAAATCAACTCTTTACATACACCCACGTTAGATACGGCCATTTGTTCTTCAGTGCCTTTACGGTAGGTTTGGTTGTCTTTATTTCTCTTAGGTATTCACTTTGCTTGATGATGATTTCAGCAATAGTGAAAGCTGCTATATCAAACTCTTTAGAGAGCATTTCTAAAGTAAATTCATAATTCAACTTCTCTACATAAGAATAGAAATAGAAGCGGTCGGCTATCTTTTCGTTTCGGCGTATAATAAGTTCAGCACTACGCCCTTTTTTTGTTTGTGTTTCTATTTTTTGCTTTGGGGCTTCATCTGCCAATGCCATAAGGCTTCTGCCCGGATATTTTCTATGCATGCCGATAAATTGATAAGAATAGTCAATATTACTAAACAGAATTTATATAGAAATCTAAAATCGATAGGTATTGGCACAAAGCTATAGACTTTTAACCCTTACTCATATTGAGGTGCATCGATATTAGTTAACATCTAATTTAATTATACTAAGTATATTATTGTTATGGTTAAACATCGCATTAACTTTGCATAATACAAGAATGAAACAGTATTAAGCAATAACTGCAAAGTATTAAGCAATAAAATATAGACTATGGATATTTTTTCTCACAAAATTGAAGCTCGAAGCGGTAATCAAATAGTAAAAATCCCCAGTTTCATTTCTTTGAACATTCGCCAAAGCATACATAGCCCTATAGAAACGGCTGAAATTACACTACCAGCTAATGCATTCATAGAAAAAGATGGCAGACGTATAAAAAACAGTGAAATGACAGCGAATAATTTTTTTGAAGGGGATAAAATAACAATAGAGATAGGATATAACAATGTGCTTGAAAAGGAGTTTGAAGGGTTTATAAATAGCGTTGGAGTTACAGACCCATGTAAAATTAAATTTGAGGGATACAGTTATCAGTTGCGCAAACAAAGCCCCCGTAAATCATGGGAAGATGTACAGCTTCGTGAGGTTATTACTGAATTAATAAAGGATACTGACATTAAAATTCACCCCGATACTCCACGAGATTTCAAGATACACGGGTACTATGTTGGCTTACGAGGCTGGGATGCATTAAGAGAACTCGAAGAGTTAAAGAACCGTTACGGACTTGTAGCATATTTTATTGAAGGGAATAAGTTATATGTTGGCATTGATGCGCTCGCTCAAACAGCAGAAAGTCAGACGTATTCTATCGGCTGGAATACGTTTGAAGAGCATGAATTGGAGTATACTAAAAAGAAGGCAGCAGAAAGACGAGTAGAAGTAACATATACTGATATGAAAGGGAAAAGAAGAACTGTTGCGTCAGGGAAAGTAGGTGTTAAAACCGTTCATTACAAACTTGGCACATTAAATAGTGATGATGAAGCCATAGCAATTGGCTTAAGGAAATTAGGCAATACTGTGTATGAAGGATATGAAGGAAGTATACATGCCAGAACGGTGCCATATTGTAAGCATGGTTATAAAACAATAATTGAAGACGATTTATTCCCCGAACGCAACGGCGCCTACCTATGTGAAGAAGTTGAACTGAAAATCGGGGACGATGGAGATACACGCGTTATACGTATTGGTAGAAAGCTTAGCAATTAATAATCCTAATACATTAAAGCACAAATAGAAAACATATGACATTCATTTTAGAAAAACAGACCAAAGGCAATCAAACGCCGCCACGTAAGGGCAGAAACGAAGACCTTTTATTAGATAGGAATAAAGCCGTATTACACCGATGTTGGTTTTATAAAACCAACTTGCCTATTGATATCATTAAAAGTAAAGGTATCATGGGTATAGTGGCAAGCGAGTTTTATCTATCAATGTTTACAGTCAATAGTATTATTACATCAGATGAAAACAAAAAAATCATTGAACAAATAGAGGCTGAAAAGCCTACACCTGAAAAACTCATGGAGCTATACCCTCAATATAACTGGGATGTAAAAACAGCAATAGACAATATATTTCGTAAATAATTTCTTAACAATTAAAAACAAAAAAACACAAAATGCCAACACCAGTATTAGTACACGAAGCTACCGCAAACAGACAAGATTATTTAGCAGGTTGGGTAACAGCAAAAGCCGCAGTTCAATCAATCGTTACGCAATATGATGCACTCGGATTAGTAGCGTTAACACCTTCAGAGTTTTCACGACTGTTTAATGATACAGAGGGCTTGATATTTGATAAAATTACAGGCGGTGATTTAGAAGTGGGTAGTATTACAATAAGCCGTAGCGAAGCTATTAAGATGGTTCAAAAACCAGCAGGATATGAAGCGTTGATAAGTGCCATAGCAAATTTAAACACTTCAGCTACACAAGGCTATGGCGATGATTTTTTAAACAAGATTACATTTAGTTTGGGGCAAATTTCTTCAGTGTTCATCTTGGACGGGGCAAACACAGTGCAATATTCTTCGTATGTTCAAAGTGCTATTGATAAATGGGGCAAAACCTTCGCATCCACAACAAATTCAATAGCAGTTTACAACTTCCTTCAAGATGTAGTAGCGGCATATTTTAGCAGGGGATTGCACACTACTTATAAAGCACCTTTGAGATATGGCATCCCTGATTACAACCCTATAGAAATGCTTGTTGGGCTAATTAATCAAATAAATGATAACGGTACTTTCACAATTCATCCGAAGCCGTTTGCACAGGGGGATATTGTGTTAAACAACATAAGGCACTAAGAAATATTTGCTTTGTTATAAACACTCCGTTTGGAGTGTTTATTTATTTACACCAATCAATTAATATAAAACAATGAATAAGAAACACAATAAATTTTGGGTGGTAAACGAATTAGATAAAACCACAGCAGAAATATACCTATATGGATATATCGGCAATGATGAAGATATGAATACAGCGTTGTTTGTATCAACACTACGTGAACTATACAGAAGCCATAAAGAGATTAAGCTATACATAAATAGTGCGGGTGGTAGCGTTTACGATGGAATGGCTCTTATTAGTGTATTAAGGGAGTGCGGCGACAAGATTACAGGTTATGTAGAAGGCATTGCTGCAAGTATGGCTTTTATATTGTCGCAAGTGCTGAAGGCGTGTTATATAAGCAAGTATGGGCGCGTTATGTCGCACCGTGCGCGCGGTGGTTGTTGGGGTAACGCCGACGAAATGAGGGCGTGTGCCGATGAAATAGAAAACTGCGAAAAAGAACTTGTAAAAGTGGTGTCTACTAAAACAGGGCTTAATGAAGCTGATACGCGCATGATGTACTTTGGCAATACAGACAGATGGATAAATGCAGAGCAGGCCGTGAGCGAAGGACTATACACAGGCATATACGATGGAAAGCAGGTAGAAATATCTACAGCTATTACAGATGCTAAAGTAATGGTGTCGCTATATAATCAGGCATTGAATAGAAACATGCATAGCGATGATGTGGAACGGAATGTATATGTAATAGTGTCTGACATTAACACCGAAGACACTAAGGGAACATTACAGCAAAAGTATGCTTCGTTTGATGAATTATGTTTGTCTTACGATGAATTAATAGCTAATGGAAGGTTTGATGCACTGCGAAAGGCTGATAGTCAAGTTTGGGCGTATAAGTACCATCAAAAACACGGTAAATACCCAGCGTCAGTAAATGTTGACAAAACAAAACAGGAGGCGATAAATTGCGCCTATATCAATAAGCGTGTAAAAGAGTTGAAAGCTAAGAGCTATAATGACCTTTTTATGTCTGGAGAACTTGCCGAATTGAAGGGATTAAGCGATGTGGCATATAGAGAAAAGTACAAAGATAGATTTGGCAGATACCCTACTAATTAATTAGTGTTTAAACTGCATTAAAAAAAAAGCACACGTTAACCGTGTGCTTTTTCTCTTATGGCTGGTGGGTACAGTAGCTTTAGGTGTTTAGCCTATCTACAGGGCACCAACAATTTTACAAAGGTACGTAAATACGCAGATATAGAGTAGATTAGCAATATATTCTCGTGAATCTTATCGTCCTACAATATGCTTACAGCAAATGAAAGGCTTGATATAGTACTAATAGCACTAAAAGGTGTTTATGAAAAGGTACATGGCCATCGTTATCTGGTATTTAAATCTACTGGCAGCATCACATTTAGAAATGCTGAAGGGAAAGACTTGAAGAATGCGCGCATTCCTATACCCAATCTTGCAAGCGGAAAAGAAGGCTTTTTAGTTCCATTAGACATATTTAAACTAATGAATTTTTCAGAAAATTCTACTGTTGATGACCTATTAATGATATTAGAACACTTAGAGAGAGATGGTTATATCATATCGGAAATATTTGATAGGGAAAGACATTATAAAATTAACTTTAGTGGCTTGTATCTACTAGAAAATGGAGGCTATTCAGGGAAAGAGCTATTACAGAAGACAGAAAGAGAACTTAAGGAAAAGCAGCTTAAAAAGGCTGATTTTGATGTTAAAAAGATGAATACAATATATTTTATTGCTGTTATAGGCCTTGTAATTAGTATCTTAAACTTTGTATCAAATGTTACTGGATGGCATTTTTCCGAGGTATTTGTTTGGGTAGCTAATCACCTTAAGCGCTAACCTGTGAATGTGCCTATTTTGTAGAAAAATTACTTTTTCCTTTAATAAATGATTTTGCCAAAATGGATTTTGCAGGGTATATAAAGGGTGTATTTTTTAACGAATGATATTGCCCACGATTTAATAATTGATTTTGCGGGCTATACTTGTTGGCATTTTTTCTATGTCTTCGTGGGAGATTACTTTATATGTAGATATGTCAATCAGCCCGCCTGTCTTGTATGACTCCATCTTGACTACACTGTCATCGGCAACGTGTCTTTTTAGTAATACATTCAGGCTGTGTATTCCCTTATTAATAGTTACTTTCCTGCTGTACAGTTTATATAATCTATGACTAATAGAAATACTGTATTCTCCCTCAACTAATTCAGTTTTGCAATATCCTTGCGCGTCTGTAGAGTATGTTGTAGTTATAGAATCTATAGTTTGAATGTGTATAGTTGCATCTTGTATTGGGTTCTTATTATCGTCCAGTACAATGATAGATAGTATAGTTTTTTCATCGTTTTCGACTGCGTATGCGTGCGTAGTTACTTGCTTATTTGTAGGTGCTTTTGCAAATAAGTTTTTTACAGGATACTCAAGCAATGTAATCGTTAATCCGATAAGTGCGTAGTATTTTCTGAAGTTAGTAGCCCGAGGTTCAGTTGGGAGTATAACCCGGTTTAATTGATTGTTATTTACCTGCCCGCAAATTTTTTCCCCTGTATGTGTCTTGAAGTATTCAAATAGTTGCTTGTCTGTAAAGTCAGTAAAATCTACCACACACTTCTGGCATGTGTTGCAAAACCTTCCTTGTTCTGTCGGTGTCATTTTATTCCAGTCCTCGTGGCAAGGCTGGGGGATGGATATTTGTATAGATTTGGACTTGCGCATACTAACGTGGCATTTTTTCTATTTCATCACTAGTGAAAGTTTTGTTTGACGGGTTGAATGGATCTATTAATGGTATCTTGTACTCTACAAGGTCAATTTCTGCCATTCCTGTTATTGTTCTTTCTTCTATATTGTCTGGTATTAGTATTGTAGTTTTTACTTCTGTGAGGTTTTCTTTAGTGTAGTATTCAGCCTCTGTGTCATAGCCTCTTATTGTTATCTTAAGCATTAACAGTTCCGGTCTGTAAGTTTTCGGAATAGCTATATGGTATTGGCCTAAACTGTCTGTTTGCGCTGATAGGGTGTAGTTTCCATATATTAAGTCTGCATTAGCATTGGGTATAGGCTTTTTGTTATTGTCCAAAACATAGCCTGATATTAATATACTATCACCTGTAGGGGTATTGCTTTCATGAAAAGAGCTTACTTGTAAGGTATTACTGTTTACTAAGGGTGCTTTAGCAGAAAGCTCTTGTGATGGTATCTGTATCAATACCAGCGTAAGCCCGAAGGCAATAAAATAGCTGTATAATAAACTATTAGGTTGCTTGGGTATGCTTATCGTTTTGTTTAGCTGTGTAGGATAAAATTTACCGCATACTTTTTGGCCTTTATGTGAGGCGAAAAAATCATATAGTTGTCTATCTGTAAAGCCTGTAAAGTCCACTACGCATTTCTGGCAACTATTGCAAAACCTGACTTGTTCAGTAGGTGTCATCTTGTTCCAATCCTCGTGGCAAGGCTGTGGGATGGATATTTGTATGGGTTGTGGCTTACTCATCTTAACCAGTTTGTTATTCTGCGCCAGAAACTGAGTTTTGTTTGTGTCAAAATCGGGGTTTTCTCTGGTTCTTCTTCAATTAATCTAACCCCACCGCCCATAACAATCATTCTTTCTTTAAATGTTGTGTCTTGTCTTAGCTGTGTTTTTAAAATAATAGGTTTGTTTGAAACTATTAAATCAGTAGTGTCAGGAAAAAATCCCATGTATCGGATAATTAATTGATACTTCCCTGGTTTTAATGCAATGGAATATGCGCCCTCTTCATCAGTTACTGCACCTGCTTTGGTAAAGCCATTTTGTTTTACTTCGACAAAAACACCTATTAGGGGTTCCTTTCCGTTGTCTACGACTGTGCCTTTTAGTGTTGTAGAATCGTTCTTTCCTTCATTATCAGTAAAGAAGGCAGGTGCTTCATAAGAAAACGGTGTCTTTGCAAATAAATGTTTAGGAAGTATTTCAGCGAATACTATTGTTAAGCCCAATGCTACAAAGTATTTACGGAATAAGATGGATTGTTGTGCTGCAGGAAAGATTTCTCTATTTAATTGAAATGCATAATATCTGCCACAAATGTGTTCTCTATTATGCTCTGTGAAATAGCTGTGTAACTGCCTGTCTGTAAAACTCGTAAAATCGATAACGCATTTCTGGCAACTATTGCAAAACCTGCCTTGTTCAGTAGGTGTCATCTTGTGCCAATCCTCGTGGCAAGGTTGGGGGATGGATATTTGTATGGGTAGTGGTATGGCCATCTTACATCTAAGATACAACAAACCCGCAGCCATATTGCCACAGGTTTATCATATTATATATTCAACTCTTTAGTACTGTCCTGTACTTAGCAATACCAGTGTGCAAGCCTCCATGGCTTTTGCTCCCTGTGCCTCTACCATTTCTTCCAGTTCAGGGTTTTCAGTGCCGGGGTTGAAGATGACACGTTTGGGTTTTAATGATAGAATGTAGTCATAATAAGGCTTTTGGTTAGTAGGGTTCAGGTATAGTGTTACAGTATCAACATCGTCCATCGCAGGGTGTTCTTTAATAATGTCCGTGTTTCCGATTTTGCCCTCTTTGTTTCCGATTGCAACAACAGGGTGACCATGTGAAACAAGCCTGCTGGTAGCCATAAAGCTATACCTGGATGGATTTTCTGATGCGCCTAATACTACTGTCCTTTTCATAATGTAAAATTAAGCTATTTATCTACTACGGAGCTTATACGACTATCATTGTAGCTTATTGATAGTTTAACAATGTATTGCACAGGATATTTGGTAACTTTAGTTAAGCGTTTAGCTATTCACTATTAATAATGATTCCTATATGCAATCGGCATACATCATAGCAGGGTATCGTACGGCAGTAACCAAATCAAAACGTGGTGCGTTTCGCAATTATCGTCCCGATGATCTGGCAGTAGATGTGATAAGAGGTTTGCTGGCAAGCGTACCCCAACTAGACCCGAAACTGATAGATGATGTGATAGTAGGTAATGCTGTACCCGAAGCAGAGCAGGGCTTGCAGGTAGGGCGCATTATAGCCAATCGTGCTGTGGGAGAATGGGCGCCCGGTGTTACGGTCAATCGTTATTGTGCATCGGGGTTAGAAACCATTGCCATTGCCACAGCCAAAATTCAGATGGGGCAGGCAGAGTGTATTATAGCAGGTGGTACAGAAAGCATGAGCCTGGTACCTACGGCAGGTTGGCGTACTATGCCAAACTATGATATAGTAAAAGATAACGGCGACTATTACCTGAGCATGGGGCTTACAGCAGAACAGGTAGCTAAAGATTTTGGTGTGCCCCGTGATGCGCAGGATGCTTTTTCTTACCAATCTCACCAAAAGGCAATTACGGCTATTAAGGAAGGGTATTTCAAGAAAGGTATTCTGCCTGTTACAGTTAAGCAAGTATACCTGAATGAGAAAAATAAAAGAACTGAACGGGATATTATTGTAGACACAGACGAAGGGCCACGCGCCGATACCAGTATAGAAGCATTGGCAAAACTACCTGCTGTATTTGCACAAGGTGGTTCTGTTACTGCGGGCAATTCCTCTCAAACATCAGACGGTGCAGCATTTGTTATTGTAATGAGCGAAAGGCTGATGACACAGCTAGGGTTGACGCCGTGGGGCAGGTTGGTAGGATGTGCTGTGGCAGGTGTAGAACCTCGCATCATGGGGATAGGGCCGGTAGCTGCCGTGCCTAAAGTGCTGAAACAAACGGGCCTGAATCTGGGTCAAATAGACCTGATAGAGCTGAATGAAGCTTTTGCCTCTCAATCATTGGCAGTAATTCGTGAGCTGGGGCTGAATCCTGATATTGTAAACATTAATGGCGGCGCCATAGCATTGGGGCACCCCCTTGGTTGCAGTGGTGCTAAGCTTACCATCCAGATGCTGAATGATATGGAAAGGCTTGGTAAAAAGTACGGTATAGTTACCGCATGCGTTGGCGGAGGGCAGGGGATAGCGGGCGTTATTGAAAAACTATGATAACCGTCAATTATTCGTATTCCTTTTTAAGATAGCTTTGCAGCGATTTTAGCTTTTATTCGTATGCGCCGTATAGCATTATTGGCATTAGCCGCTTTAGCAAGTTTTGGTTCTCAGGCACAAATCATAAATACCAAACCTGTACTTACAGGTATGTATCTGCAATGGGGGTACAATCGTGATTGGTATACTCGTAGCGATTTACATTTTTCTAACGGCAGCAAATATGATTTCACAGTTCATAAGGTAAAAGCAGAAGATAAACCCGACTTCTCAGGTTTTCGGACTAATCCATTAGATATCACTATTCCGCAAAACTCTTTCCGAATTGGTTTTTTCCTAAATAAAAAGAAAACCCACTCCATAGAGCTGAACTACGACCATACAAAATATGTAGTTACAGATTATCAGCCATACGATATTACCGGGCAGATAAATGGGCAGCAGATTAATTGGCAAGATACCATCTTGCATCCTTCATATTTGCACGTTGAGCATACCAATGGTGCCAATTTCTGGATGATAAATTATGTGGGCCATCGCGAATTATTGCGTAACAAAAAGAAAGACTTTCGCATGGCAAGCCTTTTATATAAGGCTGGGGCGGGTCTGGTAGTACCTCGTTCTGATATCTACCTGATGGGCAAACGGTTAGACAATGAGTTTCATGTGGCAGGCTACGTAATAGGTCTTGAAGGCGGTGCTCGTTTCTACCCTTTACGCAATTTGTTTGTTGAGGCTAATGTTAAAGGTGGATTTGCTAACTACCTGAATGTATTGACGGTAGGTGACGGTGGCCGTATCAGGCACAAATTCTGGTATGCAGAAGTAATAGGCCTGCTTGGCTATGATATCAATTTTGATAAAAGTGCCAGACGTAAACCACGTGGCGCTGCTGCAGTAGAAAAGCCTTAAGGTTTAGTAATAAATACATTCAACATCAATCCGTTATTGTACTGATACACTTGTTTCCCTGCAACAAGAGCAGCTTGCTGTATTGTTTGATTAAACACGCCTATTTCTCCGCGTAGTATTTTGTTGTATTGATATCCTGCCAGCAGCCCAATGCGGTTTTGGTCAAATATATTTTGGTTAACATTTTTGCCAAATCCTATAAAAATTTCGTCGAACGCGACTGCATAAAATGTTTTGTTTTCAATCTTTTTCTTGTTGATTGGTACCGCTACGCGTAGTTGATAACGTACACGATTTAGATATACCCAGTCAGCTATTGTATACTCAGGGGCAGATTGGTTTATTTTCCCCAGAAAACGTTGCTCTAAGCGCAACCTGTGATTAAGTACAATTCTGCCAACATTGCCATTCCATACCAATTGCTCAAATATTCTGTGCTCGGGAATATGATAGCGGCCTGCAGGATAGTCCCCGTATGGGAATGTTACAATGTACCCGTACCCAAGCAGCGCACTTACATTGTTTTTGAAATGATATTGTAAGCCTACTCTTGCAAGTGATTGTTGCCAGTTGGTTATGATGTTATCTCTACGCCACTGATATTCCAGCCATACAGAGGTTTTGTGCTTTTTGCCAGTATATATGGTGCCAAATGCATTGTACCAGCCTATTGTGTTAGGGTCACTAAGCCTTTGGCTAAAGCTGTTATTGGTGATGAATAATGTTAATATTGATAAAGTCAGTATTTTCCTGAATATAGTCATAAGGGAGCTTAATTATGGATTCTGTATCTTCGCGAAGCAGTTTTCCGACTGCAATATACTTGTGATTAAGAAAACAGGACATATTGTTATTTCCACATGGCTTGCCATACTGCTATTATTTGGCAGTACGCCTAAGGAGTATATCCACCTGTTTTCGGGCCACTCTGATACCGTACACAGCCATCTTGAAAAAGACGGATTGGTTATAGAGCCTGAACACCATCACTGTAGTTTTTTAAGCTATTCACTTCCGTTTTTCGTTAATGATGCTCAGGTATTCAGGGTGCATGCACCACGCATGGTATATCCTGTCTATACCGATATAACTTGCGTTACATACAATCCAAGCAGTCCGCTTACTGCCTATCTTCGCGGCCCGCCTGCAATCATTTCTTAGTTAAGTATGTAATGGCTATACCGCTTTGCGGCATTGCCAATTCGTTTTTGTATTAAGACAACGATATGAATCGTGTATTAATAGCCATAATACTATGGCTAATGGTACTTGTGCAACATGTATATGCACAGGATGCCTGTAATATAAACATCAAGTGCAGGGTTGTAGAAACGCACAGCGGTCAATCTCTATTTCCTGTATCTGTGTATGTAGACGAGATGAAACGTGAATTTGAGGTGGATGAAGACGGGCGTTTTGAAATAGACAATGCTTGTCCCGGCATTTATCATATTCACTTTCATGCTGCGGGTTACGAGCATTTGGTAAAAGAACTCAAGATATCAGCCAATGCCAGTCTAAAATTCAGCCTTTCGCATATAGATAAAGAACTGGCTGAGGTAGTGGTATCTGACGACCGTGCCAAAACCATCATACAGAGCAAGGGGAACATAAACCGACTGGATATAGTATTGAACAGCGGTAAAACACTGGGCGATATGTTGCAGAATGTAAATGGTGTTTCGGTGTTATCTAACGGTGCTACAATTGCCAAACCTGTCATCCATGGTTTGCACAGCAATCGTATCATCATCCTTAACAATGGTATTCGTCAGGAAGACCAGCAATGGGGGGGAGAGCACGCACCAAACATAGATCCGTTTCTTGCCAATAGCATAACTGTGCTGAAAGGTGCATCAGGTGTACGCTATGGCACAGATGCTATAGGTGGGGTTGTATTGGTAGAGCCTTCGGCCGTCAGGACTATGATTGGTTGGGGCGGAGAGGTAAACCTCGCGGGTTTCAGCAACAACCGCATGGGTGTAGCTTCTGCCACTGCAGAGCATGGTTTCAAGTACATAAAAGGGCTTGGCATCAGGCTGCAGGGTACGTTGAAGCAAGGGGGCAATTATCATATCCCCGGTTATTGGGTGGCAAATACAGGTACTGAAGAGCAGAATTATTCTGCTACCATGGCATACAAAAGGGCTCACTTTGGTGTAGAGGCTTTTTACAGCCATTTCAATACGAAGCTCGGAATATACCGTGGGTCTCATACAGGTAATCAAGCAGATTTGATGGCAGCTATCAACAGCGATACGCCTTTGGTTAATGCAGGATTCAGCTATCAGATAGACAGGCCGATGCAGCACGTTGTCCACGACCTTGCCAAGCTGAAAGTGAATGCAGACACACGCGCAGGTGCTTTGAGTCTTGTGTATGCTTATCAGCACAACTACAGGCAAGAGTACGACATCATACGCGGCAATAGCGATAAAGCCCAGTTAAACCTGACATTGAATACTCAAAGCCTGAACCTGAACCTAGAACACAAGCCTATAGCAGGCATCAGTGGGCAGGTAGGGATAGATGGTACATATCAGGAAAACTATATGCAAGATGGCGACAGGGTATTCATACCTAACTACAGCAGTCCGGGTTTGGCAGCATATCTAATAGAGCGTTACAGATTGAATAAAGTAACACTTGAAGCAGGTGCGCGTTATGACTACAGGCATTATGAAGTCTTCAATCCTGAAGGTAATAACCAGACGATAGTGCGTTATCTCTTCGATTACAGCAATGCTTCGGGCACCATAGGCTTGAGGTACAAAACAAAGCCTAATTGGGAATGGAGTACAACGCTGGCCAATGCATGGAGAGCCCCTCAGGCAAGTGAATTGTTCAGTTCCGGTTTGCATCACGGCGCGGCACGTATAGAGCTGGGGAATAAAAACCTGCTACCCGAAAAAGCATTTAGCCTGAATATAGAAACAGCCTATAACATACCTGACAAACTACATGCAGAACTGTCGCTGTATTCTCAGTACATCAACGACTTTATATACCTGAAACCTGATGCGGACATACTTACCATCAGGGGTTATTTTAAAAGCTTCAGGTATACGCAGACAAATGCCTGGCTGAATGGCGTTGACGCATCTGTAAAGTATTATCCGGCCAAATCACTGGAAACACATCTGAAAGCGTCTTTTCTTTTTGCAAGAGATGTGCAGCAAAAAGACTGGTTGATACTAATGCCTGCAGACCGCGTTTCAGGTGGTGTCAAATACACATTCAATCTTGGTAAGACTATTAAGGATGTGTATGTAGGTCTAGACGGCAGGTATGTTTTCAGACAGTGGCGTATACCTGCAAACTTTGACCAGATAGACTACCCACGCCCGCCTGCAGATTATTTTGTACTGGATGCAGAAGCAGGTGTAACTATCATGCGCAGTGGTCATCCAATTTACTTTAGCATTACTGTAATGAACGCCCTTAATCAGCAATACCGCGATTATCTGGATGCATTCAGGTATTTCATCAATCAACCGGGAACGAACGTAGTACTAAGACTACGTGTCCCATTCAATTTTTACGGATTAATCTCCAGAAACTAACATTTTTAAAAACATTCAATAGTTATGAAAAACAATATCATAAAATACGCAACAATAGCAACATTGGCAGCAGTATCATTTACAGCATGTAAGAAAGATAAAGTTGCTACACCTACTCCTGTAGAGCAGGAACTGATTACAACTGTAAAACTGGTAGTGACCGATGGCACAGGCTTCAATAAGACCTTTGTGTACAAGGTTGAAAATGGCTTTGGCAGTACTTCTCAGGGTACAGTGACAAAAGATTCAGTTTTGCTGGCGCCAAATAAAACCTACAATGTTGAAGTGCAATTGCTGAATGAAAAGACTAGCCCAGCTACAGACGAAACAGTAGAGGTAAAGAACGAGAGTACTGAGCACCTGTTTTTGTACCAGTCTAGCCCTGCAACAGGAGCAGGTTCTGTAGTTTTCAACGATGGCAGCAAGGATGATAAAGGCAATGCCTTCAATCAGACAGGTAAGTTTAAAACTGATGCTGCGGGTAATGGTACGCTGACAGTAACCCTGAAACACCAGCCAACTAACAAAGCAGCTACTAGTCCGGATGCTGCGGGTGGCGAAACAGATGTTGAAGCATTATTTAACGTAAAGCTGCAATAGTTAAACAGATTGAACATCAATTGTTAATGATAAGTGCCTGTGAAAACTTTTTTCACAGGCATTTTGTTTTATATAATTATGTATATTTAAGTAAAGATTAAATAGTGTATGATGGCAACCCTAATAGAAAAAGAAGAAGTATCTAACTATACCATCGTTCCTGCATTTGTAGATAATACGGAACATTGGCAAAAAGAACTGCAATACGCTACAAGGCTGGGTAATGAATTTAAGGGGAAAACGACCATAACGTTTGAAACTACCCAAGGCCCGCGTAGTATTAGTACCACTGTTTGGTCTGTCACGGATAAATACCTGCAAATAAAAGGTGGTCAAAATATTCCTTTGAACAGTCTTATAGAGGTGCATTTCTGATTTGCACCTCTCCTTTCGCTGCTATTCCAAATATCTTTATTAAATTTGTGCATCGTTATGTATTGATACATAGCGATAAATAACTTAATTTAAAGCGTAAAACCCCGACGTTCTAGGTATCTATATGGACCAGCAGGAAATAATCAGCCGTATTAAGGCATTCATGGTAGAAGATTTTGAAGTTGACGAAGCTACTATTTTGCCTGAGGCTGACTTGAAAGAAACACTTGACCTTGATAGTCTTGACTACATAGACCTTGTTGTAGTTATAGAACAGAACTTCGGTTTCAAAGTAAAACCTGAAGATTTCCAGACTATGGTTACTATGCAGGATTTTTACGATTACGTAGCCAACCGTTTGCAATCTGCCAATGCCTGATACTGAAGCCTGGAAAGGACGCTCACGGGGTACTCCTCTAGGTTACAGAATATTTGTATGGCTCCTGAAAAAGGGGGGGCTGAAGTCAGCATACACTTTACTGCATTTCGTTACACTTTATTATCGTCTGTTTGTAAAAGCAGCAACGAATCCTTTGCGATACCTGTACACACAACGTATGGGTTACAGTGCTGCAGATGCATCTCGTCTAATTAAAAAGAACCTGATGGTTTTCGGGCAAACGCTGATTGATAAAATAGCGGTGTTGTCAGGTCAGGGTAAGGAACTAAGCTTTACGCATGAGGGTATAGAGCATATTGAGCAACTTGTAAAAGACGGTAAGGGTGGTGTATTGGTAAGTGCCCATCTTGGGAATTGGGAAACTGCAGGCCATTTGCTGAACCGTATTGAGGCTAAGATTAATATTGTGATGTATGACGGTGAGGGCGAGCAGATGAAGGCCTATATGGAGCAGTTTGATAATAAACGTTCATTTAATATTATTTATATACGTGAAGATCAGTCGCACATTTACGAAATGTCGGCTGCACTGAATCGCAACGAGTTGATTTGCCTGCATGCAGACAGGTTTCGTCCGGGTAACCGCACTATGAAGCATGTGTTTTTGGGAGAAGAGGCGTTATTTCCTGCAGGGCCGTTTATACTTGCATCCAAACTAAAAGCACCTGTATGCTTTGTTTTTGCGTTTAAAGAAACTAATTTTCACTACCATTTTTATGCTTTCAAAAGCAAAACATATGAGGGCAGAGGGACTACAGGTATGGAGTTGATGCTGGATGATTATGTGGCACTGGTAGAAAAAATGCTGAAGCAGTATCCCGAACAATGGTTTAACTATTTTGATTTTTGGAAGAAATGAGCAGTCAGGATATCCTACAATACATTCCTCAGCGTCCGCCATTTGTAATGATAGATAGCATTGTAAAGGCAGATGGAACCGTATCAGAAACTACATTTACGATCAGAGAAGGTCACCTTTTTGTAGAGGATGGTAAGTTTACAGAACCCGGATTGGTTGAAAACATGGCGCAAACTGCCGCCGCCGGTACCGGATATAACCTTATGGAGCAGGGCAAGCCAGTTCCTGTAGGTTTTATAGGGGCTTTAAAGGCTTTAAACGTTTTAGATATGCCTGCTGTCGGAGATATTATTACTACTGAGGTTAGTTTTAAAACTCAGGTACTGAATGTGCATATTGTACAGGGCAGGGTTTTCAACAAGGGTATAGAGATAGCTAATTGCGAACTCAAAATATTTTTACAGGAATCTTAAAAACATAAACGTCATGAAAAACTTATTTGTATTGGCCTTAGCCACATTGCTTTCCATCAATGTTTTTGCACAGAAGAAAGAAGATGTATTCAATGCAGATGTACCTGTTACCTGGTTGGGGCTCGACTTTTCTCAACTTAAATTTATAGGCGATGCTACACAATGGCAGGACGCCGGCGAAATAACTAACAGCCAGATGCGCGATAAATACTTCCCATCTTGGAATAGCCTGTTTGTAACAGAAAAAGACAGGTATAAAGTAGCAGATGCCATCAGGCGTACAGAAGTGAAATATGCTATTGATGTAACAGAAAAAGCAAATAATAGCCTGAAGGGAAATTTCTTTGAAAGTGATGCAAATAAATTCCAGTTACTGGATGAACAAAAAGTAGCTTCACTTGTTAAGAAGTATGATTTTAAAGGTAATTCAGGTGTTGGTATGATGTTCTTTGTGGAAGGAATGAGCAAAGGCAGAGAAACAGCATCTATGTGGGTTACTTTTGTAGATATGAAGTCTAAGACTGTTTTGCTGACAAAAAGGGTAGAAACTAAATCAGGTGGTTTTGGCTTCCGCAATTATTGGGCAAAGCCATTTCTCTTAGCGTTGAAGACCGTGAAGTCTGATTGGAACGATTGGAAATAAACACATCACATTTGAAAAAAACACTGACACATGTAACGGAGCTTGAAGTAAAATTCAGCGAAGCAGACCCTTTGGGTATTGTTTGGCATGGACACTTTATACGTTATTTCGAAGATGGCCGTGAGGCATTTGGTAATGCTTACGGCATCAAATACCTTGATTTTTACAGAAGTAATATAGTTGTACCTATCATCAAAATAGACTGCAATTATAAACGTATTCTGCGTTACGGTCATAAGATTCGTCTTGAGACCACTTATGAAGATTGCGCTGCTGCTAAATTGTTATTCCACTACAGCATTTACGATGCGGAAACTAATGAGCAGGTGGCTACTGGTAGCTCTATGCAAGTGTTTATGGAGCGCGAAAGCTTAGAACTGATGTGGACTTTGCCACAATTTATGATTGACTGGAAAGAAAAATGGCTTGCTGAATAGATGCTACCTGTATACGCGATAGCAACAAATACTACATCTTCTCTGGGTATAGACGTCAAAGCCCATTGGAATGCCGTGCAACAAGGTAAGAGTGGTATAGCATGCTACGATGATGCATCATTGAGTGCCGCACCTTTTTGGGGCGCTAAAATAGATGCATCTCAATGGCAGTATATTCAGGCACAAACCAGAACATCAACCACCATTTCTCCGTTTGAACAACTTGCCATATTTGCAGGTAGGCAGGCATTGAATACATGTAATCAGGATATAGCACCTGAAGATACATTGGTAGTACTTTCTACAACAAAAGGCAATATTGAATGGCTTGGCATGTACGATGATGAGCGCTTGTCTTTGCACAAAAGTGCTGATATTATTGCTGAAGCTTTAGGTATGAATAAACATAAGCCTGTTGTGGTATCACACGCATGTGTGTCGGGCGTACTTGCGTTGGTATATGCCATGCGCAGGTTGCAGCAGGGTACACACAAACATGCTATTGTTATTGGTTGCGATAGGTTTTCACGATTTGTATTAAGTGGTTTTCAATCCTTTCAGGCAGTTGCAGATGAAGCCTGCAAACCTTTTGACGCAAACCGTAAAGGCATTAATCTGGGTGAGTGTGGCGCTGCGATAGTACTTACTACACAGCCCGATTTTGGTGCTTTGGCAAGATTGTATGCAGGTGGCAGCTCAAACGATGCTAATCATATTTCAGGTCCGTCTCGCACGGGAGAAGAGTTAGGCTTAGCCATCAATACTGCATTACAACAAGCTGGTATTACTGCCGAGGATATTGATATGATATCGGCACATGGTACTGCTACATTGTATAATGATGAAATGGAGGCGAAGGCATTCAATCTATGCGGATTGGAGGATAAACCTGTTCACAGTTTTAAAGGCTATACAGGCCATACATTAGGAGCAGCCGGCGTGCTAGAAAGTGTGATGATAATAGAAAGCCTGCAACGTCAGCAATTGATACCATCATTGGGCTTTAAGGAACTAGGCGTGCCTGTTCCTCTGAATGTAACTACAGAAGCCAAGTCTGCAGATATCGAATACGTACTCAAAACTGCATCCGGTTTTGGTGGGTGTAATGCTACTGCTATATGGGGTAGGGTATAGCGCTTACTTCTTTAACGCATTTACAGCTATCCAACTGAACAAACCAATGCCTGTTTCCATTGCTTTTTCGTCAATGTCAAATTTAGCATTGTGTACAGGTGCTGTGAATTTCTCATTGTTTTGATTGGTTCCTATTCTAAAGAAACATCCGGGTATTTGCTGTACATAGAAGCTGAAATCTTCAGCAGCCATACGCATATCTAAAGTGTGTACATTTTCGCCACCTATATAATCTCTGGCCCAGTCTTCGGCAAATGTTGTAAGCGTTGGGTCGTTGTACAGAGCGGGGTAGCCCTTAGGTATTTCTACAGTTGCTTTAGCACCATATGCTTCGCAAGTATTGTGAATGATGTCCTCAATCCACTTATGTGCCTCATAGCGCCATTTCTCGTCCATAGTACGCAGTGTACCCAGCATCTCTACCTTGTCGGGTATTACGTTGGTTGCAAAACCACCTGCTATCTTCCCGAAGGTAAGTACAGTAGGTATCAGCGGATTGGCTTTACGCGCTACTACCTGTTGCAATGCAACAATTACCTGTGCTGCAGTTGTAATGGGGTCTATTGTCTGGTGTGGCAGAGCAGCGTGTCCGCCTTTGCCTTCTATCGTTATGTATATTTCATCGGCACTTGCCATATATTTTCCGGCGCGGAAACCTGCAGTGCCACTTGGCAGATGTGGATATACATGTAGTGCATAGATGGCTTCGGGCTTTGGACTTTCCAATACACTTGCGGAAATTAATAGGCTTGCACCACCCGGGTGCTTCTCTTCCCCTTGTTGGAATATGAGTTTTATAGTGCCTTCAAATTCATCTTTCAGTTCGCTGAGTATGCGCGCAGTGCCTAGCAGACAACTACTATGTACGTCATGACCGCATGCGTGCATTACACCGTCGTTTTTAGAGCGGTATGGTGTGTCATTAGCTTCATGTATAGGTAAGGCATCCATATCTGCTCGCAGTGCTATGCAGCGTTTATCAGGATTTTTACCTTTTATCAATGCAACTACGCCTGTGCCTGCAACGCCTGTTTGGTGTTCTATTCCCCACGATGCCAGTTTCTCTGATATAAAAGCAGATGTTTTGTATTCTTCAAAAGACAATTCCGGATTGGAATGAATATGATGGCGTATAGCCTGTACTTCCGGATAATATTTTGCTGCTTTTTCGCGAATCAGATTAATCATCGTTCATTGTATTTATTACAATAATGTCGGGTACTATCATGCAAGGGTTGTAAATCCCTGTCAGCTCGTCATATACTTTCTGTGCTTCGGCACGTGTACGGAAGTCGCCCACCTTTACACGAAACTGTGGCTGAACATAGCTAAGATATGTGCGAACCTGCGGATATCTGCGAATGAAATCTACTCTTACCTGATTGGCCTTGATGCGGTCGTTGCCATTGTATATCTGCACCCTGAAGCCATGACCTGAACGGATAACACCAAGCTGCACATTGCGGTATTTCTTTACTACAACATCAAGCCTAGGGTCTGCGTGCAGGGTTACGCCGGTTGATACAGCAACAGTGTCATCATCATCTATTGCTTTTTCATCTACAAGTACCTGCGCATTGGCAATACTGTAGTTAACGCAAAAGGTAAAAAATAAGATATAGTAGAAAATCGCTCTCATTCCGGGGGCTAATCTACGTCAGTTTATCTTCTTTTACTATAGCTACGCTTGCAGAACATCCTAAACGAGTAGCACCCGCGGCAATTAATTCTTTAGCAAAAGCAGCAGATTTAATACCTCCGGAAGCTTTAATGCCCATGTTGGCAGGTGTGTTTTGTTTTATCAGTTGCACTGCATGCACTGTAGCACCAGTATCGGTAAAACCGGTAGAGGTTTTAATGAAATCTACTCCCAATGGTGCATAAGACCTGCAACTATGTATTGTTTCCTCATCTGTAAGGCTGCCTGTTTCCAATATGACTTTGATGATGCAGCCATGCAAATGAGCCAATTTAGTACAAGCCTCAACCTCTGCCACGGCATATTCCCAGTTGCCATTTTTAATAGCGGCAATATTATGTACGAGGTCTATTTCTTTCGCGCCGTGCAATATGGCGTTCTCGATTTCGGCCAGTTTAGCAGGCAAGCTGCTATAGCCTAATGGGAAACCAACAACCGTGGCTATGCTTACATTGGTCCCTGCCAGCATTTTTTGAGCAAGCCCCACATATACGGGAGGTACACAAACAGCCTTGAAATGATAGGTTATTGCCTCATTGCACAAAACCACTACATCCTGAAGGGTAGTAGTGGCTTTGAGTATAGTATGGTCTATATACTTTGCTATATCCTGCATTATAGATTTTTAATGATTTCCAGTGCAAATTCGCTTGTTTTCAACAATGTTGCATCATGCATCAGGTTGTAGAAGTCTATCGTTACACGTTTGCGTTTGATAGTATCGCTCAGTGCTTTTGTAATGCTATCAGCAGCTTCTTTCCAACCCATATATTCCAACATCATTACACCACTCAGCAGCAATGAAGATGGGTTCATGGTATCTGTATTGGCAAAGCGTGGCGCAGTACCGTGTGTTGCTTCAAATACAGCGTGTCCTGTCAGGTAGTTGATGTTTGCACCCGGTGCAATACCTATACCGCCCACTGCAGCTGCCAGTGCATCAGATATGTAGTCGCCGTTCAGATTCAGTGTAGCTACTACAGAATAATCTTGTGGAGCCAATAGTATTTGTTGCAGGAAGTTGTCTGCAATAACGTCGTTAATAATCAGCTTGCCGTTTGCTTTTGCTAACTTCAACTCATTGTTAGCAGCTTCTTCGCCTTGTTCTTTTTTAGTTCTTTCCCACTGTTCCCAAGTATATACTTTATCGCCAAATTCACGTTCTGCAAGTTCATATCCCCACATTTTAAAGCCACCTTCGGTAAACTTCATGATATTGCCTTTGTGAACCAATGAAACTGTAGGGCGGCGGTTTTCAAGCGCATATTTAATAGCGGAACGTACCAGCCTTTCGCTACCTTCTTTAGATACCGGTTTGATGCCGAATGAAGTAGTTTCAGGGAAACGTATTTTCTTACCTGCACCCATTTCATTGGTCAGGAAGTCGAGCATTTTTTGTGCTTCAGGTGTACCTGTTTTGAATTCGATACCTGCATAGATATCTTCTGTGTTTTCACGGAAAATAACCATATCAACCTTTTCAGGATGACGAACCGGTGAAGGTACACCTTGGAACCATTGTACAGGACGAAGGCAAACGTACAAATCTAATTCCTGACGCATAGCTACGTTCAGCGAACGGATACCACCACCAACAGGTGTAGTCAATGGACCTTTGATAGATACGATATATTCTTTTGCAATGTCTAATGTTTCAGTTGGCAGCCATTCTCCTGTTTGGTTGAAGGCTTTTTCGCCTGCCAGCATTTCTTTCCACTCTATTTTGCGTTTACCACCATATGCTTTTTCAACAGCGGCATCCATTACTTTTTTGCTGGCACTCCATACATCAGGGCCTATGCCATCGCCTTCTATAAACGGTATTATCGGATTTTCAGGAACATTCAGTTGGCCATTGGCACCCATTGTAATTTTCTGTGGAGTCATCTTTACTGTTTTTGGATATTACGCGCGCGAAGATAAACCAAAACAGGTATATAAGAATCCTAATTCTGGCTAAAATGGTATAGATAACTGTGTTTATTCTTTACCCTTATCGAGAGAGAAGCCGAATGACGAGCCTACACCTAATGTGCTGCGTACTGTAACAGATTGATTGTGAGCTTCTATTATGTGTTTCACTATGGCAAGTCCTAGGCCTGTGCCACCTATTTCGCGGCTGCGGCTACGGTCTGCACGGTAGAAACGCTCGAAAATGCGTGGTAGATGCTCTTCTGCAATGCCCGGGCCATCGTCAGATATTTCTGTGTAGATATGATTGTCGTCAACTTCATAGAAGCCTGCTGTAATAGTGCCGTCTTCATTGCCGTATTTAATGGCGTTTTCTACAAGGTTCACCAACACCTGTTTGATTTTTGGCTTATCTGCATAAACCTCCAACGGGCGCTCGGTACCTTTTTTTATCAGTAGTTCTATATTCTTGGTTTTTGCTTTCAGCGATAGCTCTTCATACACATCCTTTACAAGGTCTTGTATCACGAACGATTCCTGAATAATGGGTATTCTGCCGGATTCCAGTTTCGATATTTCATCAAGGTCATCCAGCAACTGCACAAGCCTGTCGATACCTTTGTTAGCATTGCTTAGAAACTTGCGGTTTACATTCTGGTCGTCCAATGCTCCATTCAGTAAAGTGTCTACGTATCCCTGAATAGTAAATACGGGTGTGCGCAGCTCATGTGCCAGATTCATGAGAAACTCTTTCCTGAATTGCTCATTGGCGCGTAGCATTTCTACCTCGTCTCGCTTTTGTATTGCCCAACGCTCCACATCGGCACGTACTTCTTCAATAGATTTTTGAGGTAGTATGTTGTTGTAGAAAAACTCTTCCTTTCTGGTAGCCTTGGTCTGATAAATCAATTTGTATATCAGCTTTATTTTTCGATATATAAAGCGTTGCAGGGTATAGTGGTATATCCAGTACGTAATGATAAACGTTACGACGAATACAATTAATGTCACCTGCCACTGGGGGCGCAACAAAAGGCTGAGAGAGGCATTGATGCTAGACATCACTGCCGCTGTAATAAAGGATAACAGCCTTGGAGAAAGATTTTTGGTATTAAGTACCGATGACATAGTTACTAAACTACACCATTTCAAACTTATAACCTACGCCTTTTACAGTGGTTATCAGGTCAATACCTATCTTCTGGCGTATTTTACGGATGTGTACGTCTATGGTACGGTCGCCAACAATTACATCAGTTCCCCATACACGTTGCAGTATCTCGTTGCGGAGGAATACACGGCCCGGTTTTGATGCCAACAGAGAAAGTAATTCAAATTCCTTCTTAGCCAGTATTATTTCGGTGCCTTTGTATGTAACGGTAAATTTCGTTTTGTTGATTTCCAGTTCACCGAAGCTCAGTTTCTGGTCTTGCTCATCATCTTTGCGGAAACGGCGTAGTGCTGTGCGTATGCGTGTTGCAAGCAGTTCCGGTTTGATAGGTTTAGCTATATAATCATCCGCGCCTACTTTCAAACCTTCTATTTCCGATTTTTCATCGCTCAATGCCGTAAGGAAAATGATAGCTGTTTCTTCAAACTCCGGCATCTGTCTCAGTTCCTTGATAGTCTGTATGCCATCTTTGTTTGGCATCATTATATCAAGCAGTATCAGATCGGGGCGGAAGTCCTTAGCTTTCTTAATTGCTTCAACACCGTCGCGGGCTGTTGCTGTCAGGTATCCTTTACCCTTCAGGTTGTAGCTGATAAATTCGGTTATATCCGGTTCATCGTCCACTATCAGTATTTTGCCTGGTAAAACTTCCATATGTTCTTCGATATCCACCACAATATTATATCAGCTTATGTGAACAAAAAACAACTGCTGCATTATCAAATTGTTACCAACAGATAATGCAGCAGTTAAGGTACGAAATATATATGCCTTACCGAAGCTTATTTCAGTGTTACAGAGCCTCCGCCTACTTTGTAGCCGTCATTATACAGCTCTATCGTGTAAGTGCCTTTTTGGTATTCGCTGTCTTGCTTCCAGTCAGCAGTTACATCTTTCACAGGTTTGTCAGTTTCAAGTGCTATTTGTTTCAGAATAGTGTAGTTGATAGTTTCACCTTCTGCACTTGTTGTAGAGCCCGAACCATATGCAGCATTGCTCAACAGATTGCCAGTTGGGTCTGTTATACGAATGAAGATTTCTTTATTGCCACTTTCTGCAATACGGTTTTCATCTATGTCGAAAGTGATACGCATTACATCAACCCTGCCTGCACGGCCTGTTTCTTTTTCTTTCTTACCACCACGACGTAGGTCTATTGGTGTGAGCCTGATGTTTGATGCATGTAATACTGCACCTAGCCTTGCTTTCTTTTGCAGACCAACATTTTCTGTAACAGCCTGATCGCGTTCAGCTGTAAGTACTGTGTTTTGGTCGTTCAAATCAGCATTTTGCCTTTCAAGTTCAGCAATACGCTCTTGGTATGTCCTAACCTTACCGTTAAGTTGTGCAATAAGCTTTTTAGCCTTGCCAAGCTCTGCTTTTGTAGCATTGCCGTTTTTAACGATAGCCTCAATTTTACTTCTCAGTTTAGCTATTTCGCCATTCTGGTCGTTGATGATGCTATCCATCATATTGTTCTTAGAAACCAGTTCGTCCAATCTCACTAATGCAGCCTGATAGTCAGACTCAACAGCTCTGCGGGAAGAGTCCGCTTCATTGAATTGATATTGTGCTATTTCCAGTTTGTCAGACAGTTTATTGTTGTTTACAAACAGGTAAGCAATAACAGCCACCAATACTGCAATGATGCCGTAGAACAGCATATTGTTGTTTTTCTTTGGCTGCTGCGGTTGCATTGGCTGCAACGGAGTCGAAGATGTGGGATTGTTCAATTCCTGGCTCATAAATATTGGTTTAATTATTACTTTAGATAATCGCTTACAAATATAATAACCCTTTTCATGGAGTTTCTTAAACAAATCTTATTTCTTGATATCGAAACGGTGCCACTTGTTCCAAACTTCGATGGTTTAACAGAAGTTTTACAAAACGAGTGGGCGAAAAAGGCCAGATATCTTAAAAGTAATATAGTAGAAAATCCTGAACCCTCTATGCTTTTTGAAGAAAAAGCAGGTGTTTTTTCTGAGTTTGCAAAAGTGGTTTGCATCGTAGTTGGCAGTTTGCAACAACAAGGTGATAATTGGACATTGAGACTGAAGCCTTTAGCTAATGATGATGAAAAACAGCTCTTACTCGCTTTTAAAGAATTGGTGCAACGTTTCGCTAAGCATTATCCCAACCTGCAATTTTGCGGTCACAATATCAAAGAGTTTGATGTTCCATTCTTGTGCAGGCGCATGTTGATTAATGGTATTCAGTTGCCTGATGCTATGAACCTGAGCGGTAAAAAGCCTTGGGAAATATCACACTACGATACATTGGAAATGTGGAAGTTTGGTGATTACAAGCATTTCACATCTTTGGCTTTGCTTGCAGAAATTTTAGGAATACCTTCGCCGAAGGATGATATGGATGGCAGTATCGTAGGGCATGTATACTGGAATGAAAAAGACCTGCCCAGAATAGCCAAATACTGCATGCAGGATGTGCTGACAAGTGCTAAGGTTTTCCTTAGGCTAAAAGGCATCACTGATATCCATCCGGAACCGGTTTATGTGAACGAATAGTATGACGGCAGAATTCAAGAAACTGATACAATCGCTACAGGCAAAGCAATATGCACCCGTATACCTGATAGATGGTGAAGAACCATATTATCTGGATATGATTACAAATTACTTTGAAGAAAAGATATTAGAACCGCATGAGCGCGATTTTAACCTGATGGTATTGTATGGCAAGGATGTAGAGTGGGCAGATGTGGTGAATGCATGCCGCAGGTTTCCTATGTTTGCAGAAAGGCAGGTTGTTATATTGAAGGATGCAGCGCAGATGCGTTCGCTCACGGAGCTTGCAGGTTATCTTGAAAACCCTGCCCCCACAACTATTTTTCTGATAGAACACAGGTTTAAAAAAGCTGACGGCCGTAGCAAGCTGGTTAAGTTTGCAAAAGATAAAGGCATTCATTTTACATCTGACAAGATTAAAGATGATATGGTGCCTACATGGATACAGAACTACGGCATGGAGATTGGTTTTCATGTAGGGGAGCGGGAGTCGCAAATACTGGCAACTTATCTTGGTAATGATCTGCAAAAGATTGCCAACGAAATTGAGAAGGTGCGCATCAACGTGCCTGATGAAAAACAATTGACTGCAGAGCTTATACAGAAGTATATCGGTATCAGCAGAGAATACAATGTATTTGAGTTTCCCGAAGCCCTGACGACAGGTGATAGGGATAAGCTTTACAGAATGTTGGCATACTTTATTGCCAATCCTAAAGTTGCCCCAATGGTGCTGATTGTTGGCTCATTCTATAATCAATTCAATCGCCTTTATCAGGCGCATTTCCTGCATGGCAAACCTGATAAAGATGTAGCTGCCGCATTGGGTACATGGCCATCTAAAGTAAGGGAGATAATGGCTGTTGCAGCAAAATGGCAATTGCCAAAAGTAGAACACGCACTTATGTTACTGGGCGAATACAGTAATAAAGCGGTAGGTATAGACAGCAATACAGATGGTACTGAATTGCTGAAAGAAATGGTTGGCAGGCTGGAAGCACTACAATATACCTAATGCTCTTTTAGCATAAATAGCATCATTACTCAGTTGTTCTTTCAGTGCATCTAATGATGGGAAGCGTTGCTCATCGCGCAGTCGTTCTGCAAACACTATTTCTATCTCTTGATTGTAGATGTCTTTGTTGAAATCGAACAAATGTGCTTCTATATGCAGGCTCAGTTCATTACTCACTGTCGGGCGAATGCCGATATTCATCATCCCGTAAAATGTTTCAGTGCCTACGATAGCTTTTATAGCATACACACCATTGCCTAGTATTATTTGCTCTGCATCTGTAGGTTTTACATTTGCTGTAGGGTAGCCAAGTGTTCTGCCCAATTGAGCACCCGATACGACAGTTCCTTTTAGGGTGTATTGTCTGCCGAGCATTTTGTTTGCATCGGTTACATTGCCTGCTGTAAGAGAGTTGCGGATTTTTGTTGAGCTTACTGCGGCATCTTCTATTTGCTTAGCAGGTATCTCGTATACTCTAAACCCAAGTTCGTTTTCGTAAGCCTGCAACAGCTTTATATTGCCTGCGCGGTCGTGGCCAAACTGATGATCATAACCAATTACAATCCCTTTGGGTTGCAGGTGTTTTACAAGAAAATCCTTTACATACGCTTCGGCAGACAGCGCTGCAAAAGAAGGTGTAAATGGTACAACAAATACATGGTCTATTCCTGCCTGTGTTATTAGTTTTATTTTTTCTTCAAGCGGTGTGATGATTTTGATTGGCTGGTCGGGGAATAGTAGTTTACGAGGGTGCGGCTCAAAAGTCAATACAATGCTTTCGCCGCCAAGTTCTTTGGCATGCGCTACTACTTGTTGCAATATGGTAAGATGACCAAGATGAACCCCGTCGAAAGTGCCGATTGTAATAACTGCGTTATTGAAATTCTTTAGCTCGTCTGTGTTGTAAAATACTGCCATGCCCGTCGCGCAATGTAGCGCATTATTTTATTCCCATCAAAATCTCGTAAAAACGATAACAGTCTTCAAATGTGTTGTATAGTGGCACAGGTGCTATGCGTATCACGTTTGGTTCGCGCCAGTCTGCTACCACACCATTAGCAGTCAGTGCATCAAATACTTCACGGCCTCTGTCGCTAAACAATAATGATAATTGACAACCTCTGCGTGTTGGGTGAGAAGGGGTGATGATAACAAACGGCAGGTGTGTTATTTGTTTCAGCAACCATTCAAGATATCCTGTCATTTTCAGGCTCTTTTCGCGAAGGGCTACTATGCCTGCTTTGTCATATATATCAAGCGATGCATTATGTGCTACCATGTTGAATACTGGTGCATTGCTCATTTGCCAGCTGCCTGCATTGTTTTGCGGTATAAAGCCTTTCTTCATTTTGAAGCGGTCTTTTTCATCATTGCCCCACCAGCCGCCAAGGCGGAATATTTTAGGGTTGCTGTAGTGATGCTCATGTACAAATATACCACCAACACCACCGGGACCAGAATTCAGGTATTTGTAAGAGCACCAGCATGCAAAGTCTACCGTCCAGTCGTGTAGGTGCAGCGGAACATTGCCTACAGCGTGTGCAAGATCAAAGCCAGCGTATGCACCCACTTTATGTGCAGCTTCTGTTATGCGCTTCATATCGAAGAGCTGGCCTGTGTAGTAGTTTACACCACCCATCATTACCAATGCCAGAGAATCTCCTGCATCTTCAATGGCTTTAACGATGTCGTCTTCTTCTATTATATGTGCACCTTCTTTTGGTGCCAATTCTATTATTGCATCTTCAGGTTCATAACCATGCATACGCACTTGTGTTTCCACAGCATATTGGTCTGATGGGAAGGCTCCTGCTTCCATTATTATTTTGTAACGCTTGCCCTCCGGACGATAAAAAGATATCATCAGCAGGTGCAGGTTGACAGTCAATGTATTAGAAGCAGCTACTTCATCTTTTTTAGCGCCAACTATTTTCGCCAGTCGGTCACTGAATATGTGATGGTACGAAAACCACGGATTGCGAGCCTGAAAGTGGCCTTCCACACCATACCGTGCCCAGTCTTCCAACTCTTGTTGCATCAGGTAGCTAACACTTTTAGGTTGCAAGCCAAGAGAGTTGCCACAGAAATAATGTACGTCCTTGTTGTCGTGCTGCGGAAAGCGGAATCTTTCGCGGTACGGGAAAAGGGTATCAGTATTATCCATCGATTGGGCAAACTCCAGTGTAGCTTCGTATGATTGCATGTGCTTTTTTGAAAATTTTAGCAAAAATAGTGTTCGCCCGTTAAACTTATTTAAAAAAGAAAGCAATACGGCCAATATCAGGAACATTGGTTCCATTATTGTGTTCAGGTTAATGAACCAAAACACTGATTGTATGAAAAAGGTATTGTTTTCTTTCGGATTAGTATTAGCAGCCATTTCTGCTGCAACCAATGTATCGGCAAAAGGCGGTAAAGTAGGTTTGGGTCTCCGTGCTACACCAGATGGTGGTGGTTTTGTAGCCAAAATGTTTCTGGATAAACATCTTGCGTTTGAAGGACAGCTGAATGCAGGTGGCATAACAGGTGGCTGGGGTGGCCCAAGCTTTAACGCTGTGGGGTTGCTTACTTATCATATTATACTTCCCAATCCTTCGTGGAGGATATTTATGGGTGGTGGCGTGCATGTGGGCGTTTGGGACCGTGGCTGGCGCTACGTAAGTAAAGAAGGCAGGTATATGGATGATAATCGTGCCATATTCGGTATTGATGCCATAGGTGGTGTTGAATATGTATTCAAAAAAATACCACTGGGTCTTAGTGCCGATGTAAAACCTGCAGTCAATTTCCTCAGCGAATCAGGCTTTTTTGATCATAATGTAGTTGGTGTATCTGCAAGGTTTTACCTGAGATAGTGCTTTAATTCACCGACGAAAAATTGATATTCACGTTCCTGTAAATGGCAATGACCGAAAGCCTTGCCATTTATTTATTTGTAAATGCTACTTTTGGTTAAAATTGATAAAAACATGAAAAAAGGTTCAATTGTATTAGTCGTATTGCTGGGCATATTGCTGATAGGTGGCTGCCAGGCATGCAACATTCAGAAATCGCTGGTAACGCTCGATGAAAATGCTAAAAGCAAATGGGCTGAAGTACAAAACCAATATCAACGCCGTGCAGACCTGATACCCAATCTGGTAAACACTGTAAAAGGCGCAGCTAACTTTGAACAGAAAACACTGACGGATGTAATTAATGCACGTGCAAAAGCTACATCTATACAGGTAAATCCTGATAATCTGACACCTGAAAAACTGCGTGAGTTCCAAAATGCACAAGGCGAACTAAGCCAGGCATTGGGCAGACTGATGGTAGTATCTGAAGCTTATCCTGAATTGAAAGCAAACCAGAACTTCCTTGCATTGCAAGATCAACTCGAGGGTACAGAAAACCGTATTACTGTGGCGCGCAAAAACTTTAATGATGCGGTACAGGACTACAATACTAAAATGCGTGTATTCCCGAACAATATGTTCGCAGGTATGCTAGGCTTTAGTACAAAAGGTATGTTTGAAGCGGATGCTGCTGCACAAAAAGCGCCATCTGTACAATTCTAAATAAAGATGTTCCCTTTCTCAAAAAAGAAGCCGCTACTTTCTCCTGCAGAGCAGGAGCAGGTAGTGGCTTGTATCCGGGAGGCAGAAAGCCGCACAACAGGAGAGCTGCGTGTATTTGTTGAAAGCAAATGCAATAAAGCAGATGCCATGGAAAGAGCTGTGGAGCTTTTTGAAAAATTGGGTATGACGGCTACTGAAAAGCGAAATGCAGTACTGGTATATCTTGCTACAGAAGACCGTAAGTATGCTATAGCGGGCGACAAGGAGATATATGAAAAGGCTGGCGGGGCTGCTTTCTGGCAAGCAGCTGCAGAAAAGCTGAAAGGCCATTTGCAGGCAGGTGAGGTAGCTACAGGGTTAGCTAATTGTGTAAAAGAATTGGGCAATGCTATGGCTACTAATTTCCCTTACGACCCTGCAATAACAAGAAATGAACTGCCCGACGAAATAGTATTTGGAAAATAATGGCTCGTATTCAATCTTATTTAAGGATAGTTTTTGCACTGCTGTTGAGTGTTATGTCTTATACATACACTTGGGCGGCAGATGAGGATTTTCCTGCAAAACCCAACCCGCCGAGGCTGGTAAATGATTTTGCAGGAATGCTGTCTGCAGAAGAAGCAAGCCGATTGGAAGCCAAACTTTTGCAATATGAGCAGTCGTCTTCAACGCAGATAACTGTAGTCACGGTAAAGAGCATCGGGATGTATGAAGTAGCGCAATATGCTATAGAACTAGGTAACAGATGGGGTGTAGGGCAGAAAGGTAAAGACAATGGGGTACTGATACTGGCATCAAAAGACGATAGAAAAATAAATATATCTACCGGTTACGGACTTGAGGGCGCATTGCCCGATGCAGTTTGTGGCCGAATTATCAGAAATGAAATCGTCCCAAACTTTAAAAACGGGGATTTTTACACAGGCTTTGACAAGGCAGCAGATGCCATCATATTAGCTACCAAAGGAGAATATACTGCAGATGAAAAGCCCCCCAAAGGTGGCAAGCCAGGTATATTTACCATCGTTATACTAATACTAATTGTATACATAATACTATGGATTATCAGTAAAATAGGCGGTGGTGGCGGTGGTTCTTACATGAGTGGTAGAGGTTATCGTGGTTGGGATAGTGGCCCATGGATTGGTGGTGGATTTGGAGGCTCTCGCGGAGGCGGCTGGGGCGGTGGTAGTAGCAGTGGTGGTGGCTTCGGTGGTTTTGGTGGTGGCAGCTTTGGTGGCGGTGGTGCCAGCGGCAGTTGGTAGCCTCGTATAATTGTTTATAATATTGTTTCAAATATAAAAGCATCAATGTACGCATTGATGCTTTTTGCATTACCTTTGTGCCACTTTTTTTCATTAAGCCACTGTTAAATTTTAATGTTTCAGGAAGCACCTATTAAGGCTAAGAAGCAAATGATGCTGGGCGGTAAAGTCAAAGATTACAGTCAGTTACTGAAGCCTAATCTTAGCTTCATGGTGGTTTTTTCCAGTGTTATAGGCTATTTACTTGCTCCTGGCATCAGCTTCGAGTGGGGTAGTGTATTGATACTTTTCCTTGGGGGTATCATGGTTACCGGTGGTGCCAATACTATTAACCAGATATTGGAAAAGGACGGTGACGCCCAGATGAAACGCACTATGATACGCCCGTTACCTGATGGACGTATGGGGACCACAGAAGCATGGATTATTGCTGCTGTAGCAGGTATTGGTGGTGCGTTATTACTTGGTTATTTCTTCAATCCGCTCACAGGATTCTTAAGTTTCACTTCATTAATGCTATATGGTTTTGCTTACACACCTATGAAGCGTGTGCATCCTGTAGCTGTGCTGATTGGGGCTATTCCAGGCGCATTGCCTCCGCTCTTAGGCTGGGCGGCAGCAACAGGTGGTCTTGGTGTAGGCGGATGGACTTTATTCCTGATTCAGTTTTTCTGGCAATTCCCGCACTATTGGGCTATAGGCTGGGTTGGCTATGATGAATACATTAAAGCAGGTATCAGCATGTTGCCTTCGCAGGAGCGCAGTTCTCGTTTCACTGCATTGCAAAGTATGTTCTACAGCATAGTGTTGGTGCCGTTGGCAGTTGTGCCAAGGGTAGTCGGTATTACTGGTAATATTGGCATGTGGGTTAGCATGGCTTGTGGTATACTATATTTTGCAGCGTCAGTAAGGTTTTATATAAAAAATGATTATAAATCGGCAAAAGGAGTAATGTTTGCCTCTTTTATATACCTGCCAACCGTATTGCTTGCTTTGTTGTTTGATAAGATGTAAAAGCAAAAACGATGGAAAGAACTATGCAATCTCCGGATAAGAAAAAGATTCACCCACATAAGTTCGCTTTGTGGATAGCAATGGGCAGCATTATTATGATGTTTGCGGGCCTTACAAGTGCCTACATAGTGCGCAAAGCACAGGGCAATTGGGTTACATACCATCTGCCTGTTCTGTTTTGGGTATCTACGGCGGTTATATTGCTTAGCAGTATAACTATGATAATGTCGGTTAAGTCGTTTAAAAACAGGCAGATGCCGAGATTCAAGGCCTTGATGATTACCACAATATTATTAGGCTGTGCGTTCGCAGTTTTGCAGTATATGGGTTTCAAAGCTTTGTATGCTGAAAATATAAGAGTAGATGGTAACCCGAGCGAATCTTTCCTGTTCATTATAGCAGGCTTACATTTATTGCATATTTTGGGTGGAATAATTGCATTAATTATTGTATTTTTCCGCGCCTTTAGGACTAAAGTAAAGATATACAACGCCACATCTTTAGAAATTGCAGGTGCATACTGGCATTTTGTCGATGTATTGTGGATTTATTTATTTGTGTTCTTTCTGGCAAATCAATAAAATTGTTTCGAAATTTGCGCTCAATTCACAACTAACCAATTAAATTAGAAATTAAGTCAATCTATGTCACAAGCTACAACAGCAGAAACAAAAGTATGGGGCGGCGGACGGTCACCGTTCAACGTGAGCTACGGAAAAATGATGATGTGGTTCTTCCTGCTTTCCGATGCTTTTACTTTTAGTGCATTCCTTATCTCTTACGGTACTAAACGTTTCTTTAGTGCTGTATGGCCGGATGCTAATAGCGTATTCCACGCATTCCCGTTCATGGGCCATGCTAACTTACCTTTATTGTTTGTGAGCTTGATGACGTTCATACTCATCATGAGTTCTGTAACAATGGTATTGGCAGTACACTGCGGTCACTATGGCGATCGTCAGGGTGTTATTAAATGGTTGATGTGGACTATAGTTGGTGGTATCGCGTTCCTTAGCTGTCAGGCATGGGAGTGGACGCACCTTGCACACAATACAGGTGGTTTGTGGGGTACTTTTACAGATCCTAATACACCGCTTGATAAATTTGAGCATTTCTTCAAACATGGTACGGTAACAGCTGCAAATGCAGGTGCTGCGCTTGAAGCTTCGCATAGTTTCTACAACTTCTTTTTTACTATCACCGGTTTCCACGGTGGTCACGTAGCGAGTGGTGTTGTGTTGCTGATTATGGCTTTGATTAATACAGTTAATGGTACATACGATAAGCGCGGTCACTACGAAATGATCGAAAAAGTAGGCCTTTACTGGCACTTTGTAGATCTGGTATGGGTATTCGTATTTACTTGTTTCTACCTGTTGTAATCTTAAATTGAATTTAATCACAACTACAAAAAAACTTATTATAATGTCAGCTCATCATTCTAGCGATAATATTCAACATCTGTACGAAGGCGATCAGTCTAAGTTGTATTCAGGTGTAATGTCACACCATACAGATATTAACTCTGCAGATAGCAAAAAACAAATAGGTCGTATCTGGAAAGTATTCTGGATTCTATTGGCTATTACTATTGTAGAGGTAGTAGTAGGTATGTTCTTTAGTGCATCTATGCCACGTGGTGTTGTTAATTTCTTCTTCCTGGCTCTTACTATCCTGAAAGCAGGCTATATTGTATCTGTATTCATGCACCTTGGCGATGAGGTTAAGAGCTTCATGATTACTGTACTGGTTCCTTTGTTCCTTTTTATTTGGTTCATCATTGCGTTCCTGTATGATGGTGGTTTCTGGTTAGAAATGAACACAACAGTACCTATCAGGTAAACAAAAAGATCTCAGAAGTGTTTTTGAAATAGTGATGGCTCAAAAAACAAAAAATTCCAAATTTTTAATAGGCATAGCGGTAGCATTCTTGTTACCGCTATCTTTTTGGCTTGTCATAAACTTTATGTCAAAGTCCAAAGTGCCGAGAGCGCCTAAGTACTATATTGCTGAAGGTTATGATGCTGAGGCAAAAGATAGTATTTACCACAAGGTACAAGAGCTGACACTTACCGACCAGTTTGGCAATGAGGTGTCACTGAACAAAGACCTCAAAGGTAAAATCGTAGTTGTGAATTTCTTCTTTACGAATTGTCCTACAATCTGTCCGCAGATAAGCAGAAACATAGAAATGTTGCAGGATGCTTTTCGTAAAGACCCTAAAAAGAAAACAACGCTTGACACTTCAGTGCATTTTGTATCTATCAGTGTAGACCCTGAACGCGACTCATTCCCTGCCCTCAGGAAATATGCAGACAGGTTTAAAGCAAACCCTGACCATTGGTGGTTCTTAACAGGCAGTCGCGAAACGATTTATAATTTTGCGCGCAAGCAACTATTCGTAACCATGCAGGAAGGCACAGGTGGCCTGGATGATTTTATACATAGCGAAAAGATGGTGCTGCTGGATACTAACAGGTATATAAGAGGTTATTATAACGGTCGGGATACGGGGGATGTGATTCGTTGTGCAGATGATATCGTAATCCTAACAAGGCAAAAGAAACAGCGTAAATAAAAACATTATGCTAACACCCATTTTAAAGAAAAACGATAAACAGGCAAGGTTATTAATATTAACCGTATCATTTGTAGTATTTGCTGCAGTAGTAATATTATCTCGTGTAAAGCTGGAGGTTGACCTCGGTTTCGATATTCACGTTTTTGCATTAATTAATGCAGTTATCAATTCTATGGTTTCTGTATTGCTGGTGCTGGGTTTGATGGCAGTAAAGCAGAAGAATTTTGTAAGGCACAAGAATATTATGATGGGGGCAATCATCCTGTCTGTGTTATTCCTTGTTTCATACATTGCCCATCACTTGCTTGCAGGCGATACTAAATTTGGTGGAGAAGGTGCCATCAGGTTGGTGTATTTTGTTATCCTGATTACACATATATTTCTTGCAGCTGTAATTCTCCCATTTATCTTATTCACGGCCTATCGCTCACTGACGGGGGAGTATGATAAACATAAAAAGCTCGCAAAATACACATGGCCTTTATGGTTGTATGTAAGTGTTACAGGTGTTATCGTTTACCTGATGATATCTCCTTATTACGGTCAATAAATTCAAATTATCAGTAACTTTATAGTATGAAAAAGTGGTTGTTGATAGCAATGCTTGCGTTTGCAGCTAATGTAGAGGTGAAAGCACAAGGTTGTGCTGTATGTACTAAGACGGCAGCGGGTATGGATGATAAAAGCGCCAGAGGGCTGAATGGTGGTATCCTTTATCTGGCTATGCTTCCAATCAGCATTATAGGCACTGTTACCTTTATCTGGTGGCGTAAAAATAAAGCTAGTATATAATTCACATTCCAAATCTTATCTGCTATGAAGCGTATCTCAATATTCTTGTCGGCTGTAGTATTACTAGGTAGTGTTGTTTCCTGCAAACGCAGAACGGAGGAAGGGCACGGAAAGGTTGGTGTAAAGGATTATGATGTAGCTGCTTTTACTGCTCTTGATGTAGCTGCACCAATAGATGTTGATGTTACTGTAGGTAATGTAGCTAAGCCCACGGTTTCTATAAAAGGCTATGAAAACTTATTGGGCAAGATTACTTGTAATGTAGAAAATGGTGTGCTGAAGATTGAAAAAGACGGCATCTTTACTTTATACACAGATAAGGATATTAAAGCTACCATTACAGTCCCTTCATTGTCAGTACTAACAATTCATGGTACATCTGAAGCAAAAATACATGGTAATGTTACCGGAAACAGTTTCGTGCTTGATATTAAAGGTGCAGGAGATGTAACAATAGATGAGCTTAATACAAATAGCTTTGTTATCAAAGTATCCGGTGCCGGAGATTTGGATGTAAAAAAAGGTACAGTCAATAAAGCTGAATTCAATGTTACTGGTGCAGGAGATGTAGATGCATTCGGATTGCAAATAAAAGACCTCAGTGCCGACTTATCTGGTGCAGGAGATATAGAAGTGTCTGTATCAGGATCATTGAATGCAAACATCAATGGTGCAGGCTCTGTAAACTATAAAGGAAATCCAACCGTTAGTTCAGATATTAATGGTATTGGTTCTTTGGAGAAAGTGGATTAACTATATCAGTTTATTTTTCTTGTTGAAAATTGAGTAAATTGAGCATAACAAAAAACATCCTGTTATGCTGAAGCATTTCGTATCTAAAGTTTTACTGTTTTCATTCATTTTTATTGGCATTACTGTTGCTGCAAGAGCACAGACAGATCCGATTGAGAAAGTTTGGTACAATCAGGAAAAGACTGCCAAAATTCAGGTTTACAAAGCCAAAGATGGCAGATTCTATGGCAAAATGGTTTGGCTCAAAGAACCTTTGGAAAATGGAAAGCCGAAAGTAGACAAAGAAAATCCCGATGAAAAGAAACGTAATACGCCGCTTATTGGTCTGATATTATTACGTGGATTAGAAAAAGATGGTGACAATGTATATGACAATGGTAAGATATACGATCCTAAAAACGGCAAAACCTATTCATGCAAGATTACGCATAAGGGAAATACGCTCGATTTAAGGGGCTTTGTAGGTATATCGCTCATTGGCCGTACCTCTACCTGGACACTGGCAGACTAGGTAAGTTCTTCTTAATCATATTTAAGGGGTACAATCTGTGCCCCTTTTTCTTGCTCAAAAGTTATTCACAATGGCAAATTTTTGAGCAAATAAGTCGGAATCTTCGTCAAAAATTCTCGTCAAATTCTTACTTTTGCACAATTTGTTTTTTATGCCCGCTACACAGTTAGTTACAGTTCCCGCTTATTTGTATTTAGAAGATGGTACTTTCCTGAAAGGAAAGGCTTTTGGCGCAAAAGGTACTAGCGGAGGTGAACTATGTTTTAATACCGGGATGACCGGGTATCAGGAGGTTTTTACAGACCCGTCTTACACTGGTCAAGCCCTGATTATGAATACCGTTTACATTGGTAACTATGGTGTGAAAGGTGATGATGTAGAGAGCGACTCTGTAAGAGTAAGCGCTGTTATCTGCAAAAACATATCTCATCGCTACAGCCGTATGACGGCAGATGACAGCCTTGAGAATTATTTCATCAAAAACAATATTGTAGCTATATACGATGTAGATACAAGGGCGCTGGTACAGCATGTGCGCAATAAAGGTGCTATGAACTGTGTCATAAGTACAGAAATAAGCGACCCTGAAGCACTGAAAGCAGAGCTAGTAAAAGTGCCTGATATGGATGGTCTGGAACTGTCTTCAGTCATCAGTACTAAAGAACCATACACTTTTGGCAACCCCGATGCAAGCCTGCGTATAGCGGTTATGGACTTCGGTGTGAAACGCAATATCCTGCAATGTATGGCAGATAGGGGAGCGTACCTGAAAGTATTCCCTGCTAAAACAGACTACAATACTGTAAAAGAATTCCAACCGCATGGCGTGTTCCTTAGCAACGGTCCCGGCGACCCTGCATCTATGAACTACGCTGTAGAAACGGTTAAAAATATCATAGCAGATAACAAGCCATTGTTTGGCATCTGTCTTGGGCACCAACTGCTGGCGAGGGCTAATGATATACCTACGTTCAAAATGCACCATGGGCATAGAGGTTTAAACCATCCGGTTAAAAACCTTATTACTGGTAAGAGTGAAATCACTACACAAAATCACGGTTTTGGTGTAGTACCTGAAGCTGCTCAAAGTTCGGACAAGGTAGAGGTTACACATATCAACCTTAATGACGGTTCTATAGAAGGTATCAGAATGAAAGCAAAGCCTGCTTTCTCTGTACAATACCACCCTGAAAGCACACCGGGTCCACACGATTCCCGCTATCTGTTCGATGACTTTATTGCATTAATAAAGAAAGAGAATAACATGAATTAATTGCTGATAAACAATAAGTTATAAATCACTAAGTAAACTTCTTAATGAAGCAGGAAAAAGTATTAATAATGGGTGCCGGCGGGCAAATTGGTGTTGAACTAACTATGGCGCTGCGTGGTGTTTATGGCGAATCAAACGTTATAGCCAGCGACATCAGAGAAGCTCATCCTTTATTGGCAGGCAAAGGCCCATATGTGATACTGAATGCCATGGATGCCAATGCAACCTTGGAACTGGTGAAGAAAGAAGGCATTACTCAGATATACCTATTAGCAGCATTATTGTCTGCAACAGGCGAAAAAGACCCTAAACGTGCTTGGGACATCAATATGCAGAGCCTGTTGCAGGTATTGGATATTGCCGTTCAGGAAAAACTGACTAAAGTATACTGGCCAAGTTCTATAGCTGTATTTGGTTCTACAACACCCAAACAGGATACACCGCAAAAAACAATTGTTGAGCCACGCACAGTATATGGCATCAGCAAATATGCAGGCGAATTGTGGTGTCAATACTATAATCAGCGTTGGGGATTGGATGTGCGCAGCATTCGTTATCCTGGCCTTATCAGCTGGAAATCTGAACCGGGTGGTGGTACTACGGACTATGCTGTTGAGATTTATCACGAAGCATTGAAACATGGTAAGTACACCAGCTTCCTGTCAGAAAATACCTATCTTCCAATGATGTACATGGATGATGCCATCCGTGGTACAATAGAACTGATGGAAGCACCTGTTGAGAAAATCAAATCGCGTATGGCGTATAACCTGAGTGCAATGAGTTTTTCTCCAAAGGAAATAGCTGCATCAATTCAAAAGCACATCCCATCATTCGAAATTAGTTATGCACCAGATTTCCGCCAGCAGATAGCTGACGGATGGCCGCAAAACATTGACGATAGTGCAGCACGCGAAGACTGGGGCTGGAGGCACAATTTTGATTTGGATAAGATGACTACAGACATGCTTATGCACTTGAAAAACAAATAGTTATACTAGTATATACTGTAAATAAAGCAGGCTTTAAAGCCTGCTTTATTTGTTAATCGGCAGTTAAGTATTTCGATTTCATTGTTCAACAAAACTTTGTTTTAGATATTTACTCTATGAAACAAGGAAAAGAAACACGATCTGAAAGGCGCAAAAAGCTGGACAGACATCATGGTTCTAAAACCAGAAAGCGCTTTCATAAGTATGTTGCGATTTTTGGTTCAGTTGTAGTTTTAAGTATACCTATCTATATCTTATACTTCGCCAACTAATTCCTCTGCTGCTTATCTTAGCATACAAAACTTCATTTTTGTATGTCTAAACCAAAGTTGGTAGTACTGTCTGGTGCAGGTATCAGTGCCGAAAGCGGATTGAGGACTTTCAGAGATAGTGATGGTTTGTGGGAAGGATATAATATTGAAGATGTTGCCACACCGAGGGCATGGCGCAGAGACCCGCAATTGGTTCTCGATTTCTACAACATGCGCCGTAGGGGAGTGCTGGATGCGCAACCCAATGCAGCCCATTTAGCTTTAGCACAATTACAGGATAAGTATGATGTTCGCATCATCACACAAAATATAGACGACCTGCACGAAAGAGCAGGAAGTAGTTACGTGATGCATCTGCATGGCGAAATATTTAAAATGCGTAGCGAACATACACCACATATGGTTTATGATATCAGAACAGATATCCGGTTGGGCGATACTGCAGAAGATGGTGCGCAATTAAGGCCGCACATTGTGTGGTTTGAAGAGCCTGTGCCTATGATAGAACAGGCTATACCCGTAATGTATGATGCAGATGTATTTCTGTTAATCGGTACATCGTTAGTCGTATATCCTGCTGCAGGTCTGGTCGATTATGTGCCCGATGAAGTGCCTAAATATGTAATAGATAAGTCAATACCACCTGTCAGCAGATATAGCAATGTGATACCTATTGAGAAGAGTGCTACAGAGGGGATTATTGATTTTGTGCGAATGTTGAACGAAAGCGAAAACTAAATGTGTTTGAATACACCATTATGAGTGCATAAATGGTTGTTGGTATCATTTGATGCACCAGTCTGTTTAATGATGTATTTACATGCCATTCAAGATCTTTGGGGGTAAGTACATAGACAACCATGTAAGAACACAATACAGTAACTACAAATAACAGCCTTTTATCAGGAGCTTTTCTGCCAAGTAAACGCAGTAAGAAGTGTAGTGCAAACAAACATGCTATTGCGTAATAGTATTCGTTGATGTGTTTTCTGAATGAAGTCAGTACTAAATCATACCTGTTCCGGTCTGTAAGTTTTGTGAATGTATCAGCCCCTTGTGCAGATACAATATCATTGTGCGGAGCATATACCATTTTGAATATCAATAATGCCAGCGCGGGTAATGCTATTCCTGCAACAGCGTATTTAAAGTTGTCTTTTTTGAATAAAGGCCTGAAGTAAAATACCACGAAAAGCAGGTTTATAAGTACCCCTTCATTTTTGGTGAACATACACAGCCCAAGCATGGATGTTGTAATGGCTGCATAGCGTTTATCTGTTTCAATATAGTCTGCAGCTATAATAGCAAGCAAAGTAAAGAATCCTACAAGGCTATCGGCCAGTTGATAGCTGGAGATTGTCAAGTGGTTCACATTTGTACTAAGCCAGTATAAACCAATTGCAGAGAATATGATGTTCCTGTGTTTTGTTTCAGTAAATATCAAAATAGGAATCAACACTGTTATGAGTAAATGAAAGCAATAGCTGACTGTTTGCAGGTGTTCTATGCCCACTATCCTGCTATAGAATGCAATGTTTGCAGGTAATAGCAGCGGGTAGTCTGTGTGCGCAAAGTCCTTGTTCTGAAACAGGCTAGTCCAGTGTTCAGGATTTGCAAGATATTTTGCATGCATATTCCACATAGCCCATGCATCCCATGTTCCGTATTTGTCACTCAGCATCACCACCTTTTGACCAATCATACTGATGCTCATAAACAAGAGGGCGTAACTTACAGAGATATTATTGTTATTGCTTGATGTGACTATAGTACTGGTCTGTTTGTAAATCAGGAAGGCCAATGCCAATACAAGACCAATAACTAAAGCCAATGGAAGGTGTAACATCAGCCCTGCAAAATATGTTATGCTGATGCAGCCCATCAGCCAGCCATAGTAAGCAATATATAGGCTTGTTTTCTGCATTATCTGGCTATGCTTAGGTTATAGGTGTACAAACTGTCTTCTGTATGCCAGATGGTATATCGGCTACTGATGATTGCAGTTATAGCACTATCCTGTACTTTGCTATATTGAATAGACAGAAGCGTATCTGCACTATTCTTCTTTTCTCCAATAAGGCTTGGGGCTAAAACAAATCGGGTAATAGATAATAACTGGTAAGCATCTTTGGGGCAGGTAAATGCAATGCTACTACCTGAATGTATAAAGGCTTTTGTGCCCGATAGGCTATTCTTTATCAGGTCTATTTCTGTTACTTCTGTTGATACTCGCTTATTGTAATAATAAGCAGATATAGCAACAGCGGCACAGATAAATGCTATGACAAAAGCAGGCTTCATTGATGTATAAAGTAACATCAATTTTTGCTGTGAATAAAGAAATGTTGTGGCTTACTTTTCGAGGCTGAAGAGACTGTCTACAAATTCTGCTTTGTTGAAGATTTGCAGGTCTTCCATGCGCTCACCAACACCAATGTATTTTACGGGTATTTTAAACTGGTTGGCAATCGCCAATACAACACCACCTTTTGCAGTACCATCCAGCTTAGTAATAGCCAGTGATGTAACGTCTGTTGCTGCGGTAAATTGTTTTGCCTGTTCCAGTGCGTTTTGGCCGGTGCTGCCATCAAGTACCAATAGTACTTCATGCGGAGCATCAGGCATTTTCTTAGATACCACACGGCGTATTTTACCCAATTCGTCCATCAGGTAAGATTTGTTGTGCAACCTGCCTGCTGTGTCTATAATGATAACGTCTGCATCTTTAGCAATGCCACTTACAACAGTATCGAATGCAACAGAGCCGGGGTCGCTACCCATTTCTTTCTTCACGATATCTACACCTACACGTTCACTCCAGATAGTTAACTGGTCTACCGCAGCTGCACGGAATGTATCTGCAGCACCTAACACTACTTTCTTGCCATTCTTTTTGAAATTGTATGCCAGCTTACCTATAGTAGTTGTTTTACCAACACCATTCACGCCAACAACCAGTATTACATAAGGCTTTTTGTTTGCAGGAATATCGAATGTTTCAAACTCGTTGCTTGGTGCTGCAGTAAGGATGCCCATTATCTCTTCCTGCAATATGCGGTTCAGTTCAGATGTGCCGAGGAATTTGTCTTTTGCAACGCGTTCTTCAATCCTTTTGATGATTTCTATGGTAGTGTCAAGACCAACGTCTGCACCAACCAATGCTTCTTCTACCTGGTCAAGTACCTCTTCGTCTACTTTATCTTTACCGGCAATGGCTTTAGTGATGCGCGAAAAAAAACCTTCTTTGGTTTTTTTCAGGCCTTCGTCCAGTGCCTCTTTTTGTTCTTGCTGTTCTTTATTGCGTTTAAAGAGTTTATCGAATAACCCCATAGTATATTTCTAAATGTAAAAGGTAAACAAGCAGGTGCGAAGTTAGCGTTTTATAGGTATCATTTATTTGTTAAATAAAAAACGGGACAATTTGTTGCCCCGTTTATATACTTCCTTTACTGTTATGGATCTATGGCCCCTTCCAGAATGTCTATTTTTTCTACAAAGTTCATAGAGTTTGCCATGTACACATCTGCTGGTTCAGAGTTTGCAATGCCTACATCTTCCAACAGGCGCTTGTTATCAAATACGTGGCCCAGTTCCATGAAGTCCAGATATGGGTCAAGACCTGTGAAGAGCAGACGCAATTTGCTCTTGTCTTCAAATGTTTCTTTCCAGTATTCCAGGTACTTGCGATACTCATACAGTTCACTGTCTGGTTGCAGCTTGCCCTTTGTCCAGTGCTTCACTTGGTTCAACAAAGATTTGTTGATGAAGTTGAACGGAGGCATTTCATCAAAATATGCTTCAAGTGTTTTAGACAGTTTCAATGCGGTAGTAGAACCTGTTTCACCTGCTGATATATGGTAAACGCTATGCTTACGGTTTGCAAACAGTAGTTGTACAATAGCTTCTGCTGCATAGTCAACAGGAATGATATCCAGTTGTGCATGCTCATTAACAGGTATCAGGCGCAGGTGGTTGATAGTTGCCATTGCCCACAAAATAACCGGAGAGCGTGGCATGATTGGCCTGCTGTCTCCCATTATGATAGACGGGCGGGCAATCAGTATTTTATCTTCAGGCAAATGCTCACGAATCAGCAATTCACCCTTCATTTTCGTATACGTATATTTTACAAGGTGTGTAGCATTCAGGTTAGGCGATTCATCTTCTGTTACCACACGGTCTTTCACGTCTTTACCACAAATGGTTGCAGTACCTATATAAAGGAATGTTTGCAGGTGTGGCAGTTGTTTTGCCCACATCAGTATCTTGTTAAGGCCGCCGATGTTTGCTTTTTCAACAGCATCGTCGTTGAACCTTGAGAAAGATGTATTGGCTGCTGAGTGAATAATAACATCCACATCATTCAGCATGGCATTTTCCTTGAGGCTGTCTGTCAGGCTTTCATCAAACAGATTGCCCAATACAGGTACTATCTTATCATCATCATACACATCGTCGTGCAGGCAGAATACTTTCTTCAGTCTTTCTTCAGCCACTTCAACAGTCTGTGAACGAAGCAGGCAGTATATCTTATTGATTTCGCTGCGTTTAGACAACGTTACCAACAACTCACCACCCACAAGTCCGGTAGCTCCGGTTAGAAATACATTCATAAAGAAATGTGTGCATTCAAAATATCTGCCTCTAAAACAGATATTATAAAATACTGAATTTTAAATTATTGAGCGGCGAAGTTACGTTTTTTGCCCGACATTCTTCCACAAAACATGTTAATGAAAAAGGCCGGTAACTACCGGCCCTATTATATAATATTTACAAAAATTATTTACCTAGCTTCACTTTCAGGTTCTGGTCGAGTGCATCCAGAAACTCTTCGGTGTACAGATAGTGTTCGCCGTGGTTCACTTTATTACCATGTACACAAACAGCAAGGTCTTTAGTCATTTTACCACTTTCTACAGTTTCAATACAAACAGCTTCCAGTGCATTACAGAAGTCAATCAGTTCCTGATTGCCATCCAGTTTGCCGCGGAAAGCTAAGCCACGTGTCCATGCAAAGATAGACGCGATTGGGTTTGTAGAAGTAGGGCGGCCTTTCTGGTGCTCGCGGTAGTGACGTGTAACAGTACCATGTGCTGCTTCTGCTTCCATTGTTTTACCGTCAGGAGTAATCAGTACCGAAGTCATCAGACCCAGTGAGCCGAAACCTTGTGCTACTGTATCGCTTTGTACATCGCCATCATAGTTTTTACAAGCCCACACAAAGTTACCATTCCACTTCAGTGCGCTGGCAACCATGTCATCAATCAGGCGGTGTTCGTAAACCAGTCCGTTTGCATCAAACTGCGCTTTGAATTCGTTTTGATAGATATCTTCAAATATATCTTTGAATCGGCCATCATATTTTTTCAGGATGGTATTTTTTGAAGACAAATACAGCGGCCATTTTTTCTGCAGTGCCATGTTGAAACAAGCACGTGCAAAACCTTTGATAGACTCATCTGTGTTGTACATAGCCAATGCAACGCCATCACCTTTGAAGTTGTAAACTTCGTGTTCAATCACTTCACCGTTATCACCTTCAAACTTAATAGTAAGTTTACCCGAACCTTTTGTTACGAAGTCTGTAGCACGGTATTGGTCGCCAAAAGCGTGACGCCCAACTATAATTGGTGCATCCCAGTTGGTAACCAGACGAGGGATATTTTTGATTACGATTGGTTCGCGGAATACAGTACCATCCAAAATGTTGCGGATAGTGCCGTTAGGGCTTTTCCACATTTGTTTCAGGTTGAACTCTGTAACACGTGCTTCATCAGGAGTAATAGTAGCACACTTAATACCTACACCATATTGTTTAATAGCGTTTGCAGCATCAATAGTTACCTGATCGTTTGTTTGATCGCGGTACTCAACACCAAGGTCGTAGTACTTTATATCAACATCTATATATGGAGTAATCAGTTTGTCTTTGATGAATTTCCAGATGATACGAGTCATTTCGTCACCATCAAGCTCCACTACGGGATTTGCTACTTTAATTTTGCTCATATTATTATGCTGTATTGTATTAATTTGAAGGTGAGCAAAATTAGCTATTTACAGTTTATATCAAAGCAGGCTTGCTTTGTATGTGGATAAACTAATCAGTATATCCATCTAAAACATATCCAATTTAACCATCTTAAAGCTGGAATAATTAAAAATTATTATCAAGGATTTGTATTTTATAAACAGTGTTCAGTATATTTGTGCTGTAAACATTCGTGATGGGAATATCTGAAAGAAAAGAACGTGAGAAGCAAGAGATGCGCAGACGCATTCTTGATGTTGCTATGAACATGTTCCTTGTTGATGGCTACGAGAAAACATCGCTCAGGAATATTGCAGAGAAGATAGAGTATAGCCCGGCTACCATCTATCTATACTTCAAGGACAAAGATGAATTGTTTTATGAAGTGCAGAAGGATGCGTTTCAAAAACTGAATGAGGTATTTGCACAGCATGTTACAGCAACGGAACCCCTGGCTCGCCTGCGCCAGATATGCCATACCTATGTGCAGTTTGGTATTGCCAATCCAGAGTTATATGATCTGATGTTCATCATCCGTGCTCCCATGAATGTGGTAGAGGAAAAGGAAATGTGGGATAATGGTACTGACGCATTTGATTTTCTTGTACAAACCCTTACTGCATGTATTGAGTATAAATTGATTAAATACACAGACCCTATGATTGCAGCCTTATCTGTATGGTCTATGGGACATGGTCTGATATCGCTGAATGTAAGATGCAGGTTCAAAGTAATGCAGATGTGCGATGAGGATGTTGCTAATTCAATCAACCTTTCAATTGAAGAGTTTTTAAGAGTTATAAGCACTCCATAGGGAGTGCTATATTTTTTTGCCATATAATTAAACAGTGTTCATAATGTCAACGTCGATTAAAAAAATGTTATCGTTTACAATGGCTGTGGTACTCACTACAGGTTCAGCCATTGCACAGGAGCATTCGCTTGATGACTATATACGGCAAGCTTTATTGTCGAATGAAAGCGTTAAGCAAAAGCAGTTTCAACTAGAAAAGGCAGTGTATGGGCTTAAAGAAGCTAAATCATTGTTTTTACCCACTGTCAGTCTGCAGGCTAATTATACCAGAGCAGAGGGCGGCCGTATGATAGATTTCCCTATCGGCGACCTGCTGAATCCTGTGTATAGTACGCTCAATCAGCTTACTGCTTCACAGGCATTCCCGATGGTACAAAATGCATCTATCCAACTGAATCCTGATAATTTTTACGATGCAAAATTCAGGACTGTATTACCACTCATCAACGCAGAGATATGGTACAATAAAGAGATAAAGAAGCAAGTAGTAACTCAGCAACAGGCAGCTATCAATGTATATAAACGCCAGTTGGTAAAGGATGTAAAAGAGGCGTATTTCCGTTATTACCAGGCAAGCAACGAAGTGGAGATATATACCAACGCCCTGAAACTGGTGAATGAAAATATACGTGTGAATGAAAGCCTGTATAAAAATGGCATCAGGAACAGCACAGCACTGACACGTGCGCAGGCCGAAAAACAGAAGATAGATGCTGCGCTTACTAATGCAAACAGCAATAAGAGCAATGCACGCATGTATTTCAATTTCCTCCTCAATCAGCCATTTGATACGGAAGTGTTGATAGATACAAATGCAGTAGCAGAGATGAATGAGCCAATGCTGAAGCAAGATGCTGTAGTAGATAAAAGAGAAGAACTTTATCAATTATCAGTAGCAAAAGACATTTATACACTTAGCAGAAACCTGCAACAATCGCACCTGATACCAAAGCTGAATACATTTCTTGACTTGGGTTCACAAGGTTTCAACTGGAAAGTAGATGATAAGTCTAAATACTATATGTGGGGTATAAACTTGCAATGGGACCTGTTTGCATCCAACCAATATCGCTATAAAGCAAAGCAGGCAACTGCCGAACTGAAAAGTATAGAAGTACAGGAACAACAAACTAAAAAAGCATTGGAAATGCAATTACAAAATGCCTACAACAGCTTCAACGCGGCATTTGCATCTTGCCGCAGCGCACAAAACCAACTGACACTTTCTGAAAAGTATTACAAAGACCAGATGAAAATGTACAAAGAAGGGCAGCTTACTTATATAGAACTGCTGGATGCGCAAAATCAATTAATCAGTTCGCAACTGCAACTGACTGTAGCTATTGCCAATACACGCATAGCTGCTGCCGAAATAGAACGTTGCTCTGCATCATATTCAATCTAAAATATCTACAACTACACATACATAAAACATGAAAAACCAAATCAAAATATTAGCACTCCCTGCCATATTGTTTTTGGCATCTTGCGGAGATAAAAAGAAACCTGCTGAGGCGGGGAAAGCAGATATTATTCCTGTTAAGGTATTAGCTGTACAAGGCGGTGCTTCGGCGGGTACTATCAGTTTATCAGGACAGTTGACAACAGACGATGAAGTATACCTGAGTTTCAAAACAGGTGGTATCATCAACAAGGTATTAGTAAAAGAAGGCGACGCTGTAAAACAGGGACAATTGCTGGCAACGCTCAATCTTACAGAGATAAATGCAGGTGTGCAACAAGCACAGCTTGCTTTTGATAAAGCACAGCGCGACTATCAGCGTGCACAAAACCTGTACAATGACAGTGTTGCTACGCTGGAACAATTGCAGAATGCGAAGACAGGGCTTGAAATAGCAAGGCAGGCATTAAGTTCTGCACAGTTCAATCGCAGTTACTCAGAAATACATGCTCCTAAGAGCGGTTACATACTCCGCAAAATGGCTAACGAGGGACAGATGGTAGGTCCCGGTACGCCTGTTTTACAAACCAACGGTGCACAGTCAGGTAACTGGATATTGAAAGTTGGTGCAGGAGATGCTGAATGGAATAGCATCAGTATTAACGATAAGGCTGTGATAGCGGTTGGTAATGATGGTAGTAAAATACTTGAAGGTACAGTTATCAGAAAGTCGGAGTCTACAGACCCATACACTGGAACTTTTACAATTGATATTAAACTGAATAGTAAAGACTATAGAGGATTGGCATCGGGTATGTTTGGCAAGGCGACGATTAAAGTTGGCAAGTCTGTAAAAGCTGCTGATACATGGGCAGTGCCATATGATGCGCTGTTGGATGGTGATGGTAGTACAGGTTATCTCTTTGTTACAAACGACGGCAAAACTGCACAACGTGTAAAAGTGACGATAAGTGGTATGAAGAAAGATGAAGTAATTATCACTGATGGGTTGCAAGGTGTTCAACAGGTAATCGTATCCGGTAGTGCATATCTGGCAGATAAGAGTCCAATTAAAATAGTTCGCTAACCGCTACAAAACTGTAAAATGAAAATATCTGATTATGCGGTAAAGAACTACCAGTTTACACTGGTCATCTTTATCATGATTATAGCACTGGGACTTACAACTATATTAAACATGCCCCGTTCAGAAGACCCTGAACTAAGTGCGCCAACATATCCTGTTGTAGTAGTATATCCCGGTACCAGTCCAAAAGACATGGAAGAGCTGGTTGTAGATCCGTTGGAGAAAGAAATTTCCGGGCTCGATGATATTAAACGTGTTCGCAGTACAATAGGTGACGGCATTGCAGTATTGAGGGTAGAGTATAAGTATAGCAGCGATGTAGATGCTAAGTATCAGGAAGTAGTACGTGTTGTGAATAGCAAGCGCACAGAATTGCCTGCTGATATATTGAGCATAGATGTACAGAAATGGCAACCATCTGATGTAAATATTATGCAGATAGCATTGATATCAGAAAATGCTCCACGCGATAAGCTGAAGCTGTATGCAGAGCGCCTGCAAGATGAACTGGAAAAGTTGACACAGCTAAAGAATGTGGAGATACACGGCCTGCCTGAACAACAGGTACGTATAGAGCTCGCATTGGAAAAACTTGCACAGATGCATGTTCCGTTAAATGCCGTTATCGGAGCGCTGCAAAGTGAGATGGCAAATATTCCTGGTGGTAGCGTAGATGCGGCAGGTAAAACATATAACATTAAAACAAGCGGTAACTACCAGAATATTGATGAGGTACAGAATACAGTGGTATATGCTGCAAATGGCAAAAACATATTCCTGAAAGATGTTGCCAAAGTATACTACGGATATGAGGATGAGAAGTACCATACAAGGTTGAATGGACACAGGTGCATATTTGTTGTTGCAGCACAAAAAGATGGTGAGAACATCAGCCATACACAAAAAGTATATCAGCCGGTTATTGAACAGTTCAAGAAAACACTACCTGCCAATATCGATATGGTTCAGAATTTTGACCAGGCAGATAATGTAAATAAACGTCTGAGTGGCCTTGGTAAAGATTTCATCATTGCCATCTTGTTGGTAGCTATCACGTTGCTTCCGTTGGGTAGCCGCCCTGCCATTATCGTTATGATATCTATTCCATTATCATTGTCTATAGGAATTGTATTGTTGAATGTATTTGGATACAACCTCAATCAGTTGAGTATTGTAGGGTTGGTGGTTGCACTTGGTTTGCTGGTAGATGACAGTATTGTGGTAGTAGAAAATATAGAAAGATGGATGTTGCAGGGGCACAGCCGCATGGAAGCAACCTTGATGGCTACAAAACAAATAGGACAGGCTGTAGTAGGTTGTACCGTTACATTAATAATAGCTTTCATGCCATTAGTATTCATGCCTGAAGGCTCAGGCGATTTTATACGTGGTTTGCCAATGGCGGTAATCTTCTCTGTATTGGCTTCAATGTTGGTTTCATTGACCATCATTCCATTCCTTTCCAGCAGATTACTGAAAGAACATCATGGTAATCCTGAGGGTAACTTCTTCATGCGTGGTCTTAAAAAGCTGATACACGGTAGCTATGCAAAACTACTGGAACGTGCTTTGAACAAACCATGGTATACAATTGGCGTAGCAGTAGCCATATTTGCAGGTTCAGTATTTGTATTTCAGATAATAGGTTTCAGCCTTTTCCCTGCATCAGAAAAGCCGCAGTTTTTGGTAAACATTACAACGCCGCCACAGTCTAACCTTATATATACAGACAGTGTATCAAGAAAGATAGAAGCAGAGCTGAAGGCTGAACTATCCGTGAAATTTGTTTCTGCGAATGTTGGTAAGGGTAACCCCCGTGTGTACTATAACGAGATGCCTGAAAATGAACGTACAGATTATTCTCAGTTATTTGTTCAGCTCGATGAGCATACTTCTCCTGATGAGAAACTGCAATTAATTGAAAAACTACGTGCAAAATGGACTCCTTACCCGGGTGCCAAAGTAGAGGTTAAAAACTTTGAACAAGGGCCACCTGTAGTAGCACCTGTAGAGGTGCGTTTGTTTGGCGACAATCTTGATTCTTTAAGGGTGGTTGCAAACAGGGTAGAGGATATGCTCAAAAATACAAATGGCACTATCTATGTAACGAACCCTGTCAGCACACTTAAGTCTGATATTAGGGTGAAGATTAATAAAGAGAAAGCACAGATGCTGGGCGTACCTACAGTTAATATAGACAGGACTGTGCGTATGGCAATAGCAGGCTTGAACATTGGACAGTATTCTGATGAAAATGGGAATGATTATGACTTGCTGATTACTCGTACCAAAGCCGGTAGGCCAACGCTCGATGATTTGAACAATCTGTATGTGAATACATCTAGCGGAGCAGCTATACCATTAAGCCAGATTGCTACAATGAAATTGGAAACATCACCGGTTACCATAAACCACAACGAGAAGCGTAGGGTAGTATCCGTAAAGGCTAACGTGCAGAAAGGTTTTTTGGTAGACAGGGTCATCAATGATGTAATTGCACAGATGGATAAAATGCACATGCCATCAGGATATAGTTATGAAATGGGTGGTGAAGTAGAATCGCGCAAAGAGTCTTTTGGTGGTTTTACTACCATTATTATTGTGACGGTTTTCTTGTTCATAGCTGTATTGATATTAGAGTTTAAGACATTCAAAAGTACGTTGATTGTATTGTCTGTAATACCATTAGGTGTAGTTGGTGCTGCACTTGCATTATGGATAACGGGTAATTCATTGTCGTTCGTTGCTATAATAGGTCTGATTGCATTGGCAGGTATTGAGGTGAAGAATACCATCTTATTGGTTGATTTTACCAACCAGTTGCGCGAACAAGGCATGAGCCTGAAAGATGCAATACGGGAAGCTGGTGAAATCAGATTCCTGCCAATTGTGCTGACATCATTAACCGCCATAGGTGGTTTGATACCGATAGCTATCTCAACAAATCCGTTGATAGCACCGCTAGCAATTGTATTAATTGGTGGCTTGATAAGCTCTACGCTCTTATCAAGGATAGTAACCCCCGTTGTTTATCAACTGATGCCACCTAAAGTAGAAGTAAAAGAAGTATTTACAGCAGAATAGAGGGTGGGTATATAATAAGAAAGCCGGCTATATAGCCGGCTTTCTTATTATGTGTCATTCAACAGGATTAGTTTTTATCAAACTTGATGTTTGTTTTGATATTTTCGGTAGTGTTGATAACCTGCAG
>APMI01000477.1_pt1 | contig 95665 bp, 82 predicted proteins | sample 667938 | NCBI WGS metagenome assembly APMI01 (sample SAMN01084076, study PRJNA167559) | wastewater metagenome | biome: Wastewater | place: Denmark: Ejby Moelle, Odense | collected 2011-11-28 | reverse complement strand
CCTCAGGGTTTTCGTGCTACCACGTCGCCCTTACACTTTAACCAATCCCCAACATACAAGGGAATTTCCGACGATGCGGCGACGGCGATGGATGCTTACGGCAGTTGCCGCACCTTCGGCTCACGCGCCCACTGCCGGGTTTTCGCAGCCTCGACGAAGGGGGCACAGTCGCTGGCTTTCAGCACGCCTGCATCCGCTTGTACGCTAGCGGCTTGTAATACCGCCTGCGCACCGGCATCGGCGGCGATGGCTTTCAAATGGCCGAAAGCGTCGCGCACCCAATCCACGGCGGCGGCTTCCTTGCTGAGCCGCTTGCCTGCTTCAGCGGACAGCACCAGCGCCACGGCGTCGAATACGATAGACGGCGTACCGGCCAACTGACCGTCAGCGGCTAGCGTCTTGCCATCCGCCAGCTTGGCCCCGCCCACTTTAGGCGCGACGATTTTGACGCCCGCACCAGCGGCTTCAGCGGCCTTGCGTAAGGCCATCACCGCCGCACCGTCGGAACCATCATCCACCAGAATCCCGACCGCCCGACCGGTAAGAATCGGCTTCATCTTGCCGATCAGTTGCAGGGCTGGCGAGGGTTTCATGTCGATCACCGGCGCAGCGGGCGCAGGGGCAGGCGGCAGTTGCTCCATACCCAGACCGTCCGCCACGCGCTTGGCCAAAGCCGGGTCGAGGTTAAGCAGATGGCCGACCACGCGCTCGCGGATGACCACCGTGGCGACCTTGGAGAGTTCAAACACCAGGGCTGACGCGATGTGCGCCTGCTCCAGTTCGCTCTGGCTGCGATAGAACAGCCGCGCCTGACTGTAATGATCGGCAAAGCTTTCGGCGCGGATGCGGCCTTTCTTGCCGTCGTCGGCTTGAGCAAAGGTGCGGAAGCCATCCGGCGTCGCGCGCGGTGAATCGGCTTGTAGGGAACTCGGCTCGTAATTGACCCGGCCCTTGGGTACGCCCATTTGCATGTGGCCGTCGCGTTGCAGGTTGTGGAACGGACACTTGGGCGCGTTAATCGGAATCTGATGAAAGTTGGGCGAACCCAGCCGGGAAAGCTGGGTATCCAGATACGAGAACAACCGGCCTTGCAACAGCGGATCGTTGGAAAAATCGATGCCAGGCACGATGTGAGACGGGCAGAACGCCACCTGCTCGGTTTCGGCAAAAAAGTTATCGGGATTGCGATCCAGCACCATGCGGCCGATTATCTTTAAGGGAACCAGTTCCTCCGGGATCAGCTTGGTGGCGTCAAGATGATCGAAGGGGAACTTGGCGGCCTCTTCCTCGCTAAACAGTTGCACGGCAAATTCCCATTCCGGGAAATCGCCCTTGGCAATGGCTTCATACAGATCACGGCGGTGGAAATCGGGATCGGCTCCGGCCAGTTTCACAGCCTCGTCCCAGACCGTGGATTGCAGGCCCAGCTTGGGCCGCCAGTGGAATTTGACGAAGGTGGAGTTGCCCTGGGCGTCGAGCAGGCGGAACGTGTTGACGCCAAAGCCTTCCATCATCCGCAGCGAGCGCGGAATGGCGCGGTCGCTCATCGCCCAGATCAGGGTGTGCATGGTCTCCGGCATCAGCGAGATGAAATCCCAGAAGGTGTCATGGGCGCTGGCCGCCTGCGGAAAGCCGCGATCCGGCTCCATCTTCACCGAATGAATCAGGTCGGGAAACTTAAGGGCGTCCTGAATAAAAAAGACCGGAATGTTGTTGCCCACAATGTCCCAGTTGCCTTCCTTGGTGTAGAACTTTACTGCAAAGCCGCGTACATCGCGCGGAGTGTCCACCGATCCCGCGCCACCGGCCACCGTGGAGAAGCGCGTGAAGACCGGAGTTTTCTGGCCGACCTCAGTCAACACCTTGGCGGTGGTGTATTGGGCGAGCGAGGCGGTCAATTCAAAAAAGCCGTGAGCCGCCGAACCACGGGCATGAACGATGCGTTCCGGGATGCGTTCATGATCGAAGTGAGTGATCTTCTCGCGCAGGATGAAATCTTCCAGCAGCGTCGGCCCGCGCGGCGTCGCACGCAGCGAGTTTTGATTATCCGAGATCGGTAGGCCCTGATTGGTGGTCAAAGCAGGATGGGAACCGCCGGCGTGCTGGTGCAGTTCGCCCGCGTTACCGCGTTTTCCGTCAGTGGGAGGTGTAGATTGGGCAGTCATTGAAACTCCAAAAACCAAGTGGGGGATTGAGAAAGCCAAAACGGGATGACCAGAACCACAAGAGCGTCTAGCTTTAGAGACTCCAAAACCGTCTGTAAAATGTCTCGGAATCGTTAAACAGTGTATTGGAGTTTGGCATGTCTGGTGGGTTCCACCCATCAGGCCCATACGTTGAATTAAAATGGGTGGCTAACACATCATGGCAACGGTTCAGATTGAATTACCCTCACCCGCGCCCGGCACCCGGCGGATGCTACGGGTTCACCGTTACGGCCCGCCCGGCGCACGACCCAAAGCGTATTTTCAGGCGGCCCTGCACGCCGATGAAATTCCGGGTTTGTTAGTGGCACAGCATCTGTTGCTAGGGCTGCAACAAGCGCAAGCCGAAGGCCGGATCAGTGGTGAGGTGGTGGTGGTGCCGGTGGCCAATCCCATTGGTCTGGGGCAGCATCTCAATGGCCGGTTGCTGGGGCGGTTCGATTTCGAGAGTACCGGCAATTTCAATCGCGGCTTTCCCGATTTGGCGGCGGTTGCGGCGGAACGCTTGCGCGGATGTTTGAGTGCTGATCCAGCCAAGAACATTGCTACAGTGCGGGAAACACTGCGGGCTGTGCTGGCGGAACAGCAGGCCATTCGGGAGACCAGCGCCTTAAAACTGGCTTTGCTCAGCTTGGCCGTGGATGCTGATTATGTGTTCGATTTGCATTGTGACAGCGAATCGTTGCTGCATTTATATACCTCGCGCTGGCATTCGGACGAGGGGCGCGTCTTAGGTGCAGAATTGGGGGCGGCGGTGATTCTGCTGGAGGAGGAGCCGGGCGGAAATCCGTTTGATGAAGCGTGCGCCGGGCCGTGGTGGAAGCTGCGCGCGGCTTTGGAACATGAAGCGCCGATTCCGCTGGCCTGCTTTGCGACTACAGTGGAACTGCGCGGTCAGGCCGATGTGCGCGATGATGATGCAGCGGCGGATGCGGCGGCGCTGCTGCGCTTTCTGCAACGGCGCGGCGTGATCGCCGGTGAACCGGGGCCGTTGCCGGAATCCCACTGCGAACCAACGCCGCTAAACGGTGTGGATGTGCTGACGGCACCGGCGGCCGGTGTGCTGGTTTATCGCAAGCAGTTGGGGGAGGCGGTCGCAGCGGGCGAGGTCGTAGCGGAGGTGGTGGATCTGTTCGGCGAACCGCTTGGCGCCGCTCGTCACCCAATCCGTGCTGCGACCGATGGCCTCCTATTCGCCCGTATGACCGAGCGGCTGGCGCGGCCGGGGCAGAAGTTCTGCAAGGTGGCAGGGCGGGAGCCGCTGGCTTATCGACAGGCTGGAAGATTGTTAGAGGATTAAGAGTCTATACGCAAATCCCCTCTTCTTCTGGGAGAGGAACCGGGGATGATGGTTTGTCTTCAATGGGTTATCTCCCTTGCCCTAACTCCCCAAAGAGAGTGGGAAAAGGGGAGCGTCGAATTTTCGTCTTTGTCATTAAAACTGCTTATGATCGACCCAACCTTTTACAGCGACTTTAGGAGTTTAAGATGGAATTGATTGGATTTCTGTTGATCGGTTTGGCGGCGGGCTGGTTGGCGTCGATTTACATGCGCGGTAGCAGCATGGGCTTAGTCGGTAATCTGGTGATTGGTGTGGTCGGCGCTTTTGTGGGCGGTTTTCTATTCCGGTTGATCGGTTTCGCCGCCGTTGGCTTGATCGGTCATCTCATCACCGCTACGGTCGGTGCCGTCGTCTTGCTTTACGCGGTCGGCGTGCTGAAAAAGAGCTAAGAAGCCCGACGCTCACTCACCCATGGATGCACTTTGGCTAGCACTTGCTTTTCTATTAGGGTTGTTAGCCCGTCAGTTGGGATTGCCGGCGCTGGTCGGTTATCTCGTGGCGGGCTTTGCCTTGAATGCCCTGGGGCAACAAAGTAGTGGGCTGTTGGATCAGGTTGCTCATGCCGGTGTCTTGCTCCTGCTGTTCAGTGTCGGCCTCAAACTGAAATTGCAAAGCCTGATTCGCCCGGATGTCTGGGGCGGTGGTGGACTGCATCTGATTCTCAGCGCGATGGTGCTGTGTTTGTTGTTGTGGGGTGTGACCGCGCTCTCCTTCAGTCAGGGTCTAGTCCTCGCCGTTACGCTGGGATTTTCCAGCACCGTATTGGCCGCCAAGGTGTTGGAGGAAAAAGTTGAATTACGGGCGTTTCACGGCCGGTTGGCCATCGGCATCCTCATCATTCAGGATCTGGCGGCACTGGCCTTGATGACACTGGCGGGTGGGGTGCTACCCACGCCCTGGGCCTTGCTGGTGCTGGGATTACCGTTGTTGCGGCCGCTGATCGGCAAAGTGCTGGATTGGACTGGGCACGATGAGTTGCTGGTGTTGTACGGCCTGGCGCTGGCGCTGGTGGTCGGCGGCTTGGGTTTCGAGCAAGTCGGGCTGAGTTCAGAATTAGGCGCACTGCTATTGGGTGCCGTGCTGTCCGGTCATTCGCGCGCGGTGGAATTATCCCGGTCTTTGTGGGCACTCAAGGAAGTGTTACTGGTCGGCTTTTTTCTGCAAATCGGCTTACTGGGCTGGCCGAGTATCGGCAGCGTAGGCGGAGCGATCCTGTTGACCGCGTTGTTGCCGCTGAAGGCGATCCTGTTTTTCATCATCCTGATCCGGTTCCGGCTGCGCGCACGCACGGCGTTTTTGACGGCGCTGGCGCTGGCCAGCTACAGTGAATTTGCCCTGATCGTGGCCAAATTTATGGTCGGTAATGGGCAATTGGGGCCGGATTGGTTGGTGGTGCTGGCCCTGACGGTAGCGCTGTCCTTTGTGGTCGCCGCCCCGCTGAACCATTATGCGCACGACCTGTACGAGCGCTTGGAAACGTGGCTGGCTCGTTTCGAGCGGCCGGAGCGGCATCCCGACGAACAGCCGGTGTCACTGGGTAAAACGCAAATCCTCATTTTGGGGATGGGTCATACCGGTACCGCTGCGTATGATTTTCTCAAAAAGCGGCAAAATACGCCGGAAGTCCACAAGGTACGGCTGGTCTCAGGTATTGATTCCGATTTGGTCAAGGTCGAGCGCCATATCCACGAGGGTCGGCGCGTGGTGTATGCCGACGCCGAAGATCCAGGCTTTTGGCATCGGCTGCATCTGGACCGACTGAAGGCGGTCATCCTGGCGATGCCCGATCCAGAAGCCAAGCGGATTGCCACCGAACAATTGCGGCAGCATGGCTTTCAGGGTCTGATTGGGGCGATCAGCAGCTATCCCGAAGAAGAGAAAGCGCTCAAGGCCGCTGGGGCCGATATGACCTTTTTGGCTTTCAACGAGGTCGGCGTTGGTTTGGCTGAGCATGTCTGGGAAGCGTTGGAAAAACGCGCTCCCGCACCGGCCAAAAGCACGTTAGGCTGACACCAATCGGCGTTACCGTGGTCTATTTCCGCAGATCAAAAACCGGCGAGAACTCAGCATGAGCAACAAAATCAGCAAGACTGAAGCCGAATGGCGTGCCCAGTTGACCCCTGAGCAGTTTGCCATTTGCCGTGAGAAAGGGACTGAGCGGGCCTTTACCGGCCACTATCACGACTGTCACGAGCCAGGGATTTATCGCTGCGTGTGTTGCGGTAAAGCCCTGTTCGATTCCAATACCAAATTCGATTCCGGCAGTGGCTGGCCCAGTTTTTGGCAACCGGTGCAAGCCGACAATGTGGCCACTGCCGAGGATCGCAGTTTTTTTATGCGCCGCACCGAAGTGGTATGTGCGGATTGTGGTGCCCATTTGGGCCATGTGTTCGACGATGGCCCCAAGCCGACCGGTTTGCGCTATTGCATCAATTCGGCGTCGTTGCGGTTGGATCGTACTGGAAAGGTTGATTCGCCGGATGGAGCTTGACCATACCGTTGCGCCATGCCGCCGTTGAGCACCTGATAGCAAGCGGCCGGTAGATTCTCGGTTGAGGGTGGTTTTGGCCGTTTCTGGGGTTTAGGGTTGCGGGCTGAGTTCACAATGTCCCGTACCCAATTCGCCAGATCAGGATCACAACCATCGCCATAGGGTACTGGTTTTTGCGAATCGCACTGCGGCGACCCAGGTGGGCAGGCCAGCCGGACATGGAAATGGGCATCGTGTCCCCACCAGGGCCGGACTTTATTAAGCCAACTCCGGTCGGTTTCGCTGTTGCATAAGCCCTGTTTGATGATAGCGTTGACGAAAATCCGATCCACTTCCGGCGAGAGCGCCGCTTGTCGCAAGGTATCTCGATACCGGGGCGACCAGTTGGCGTAATTTAGGGTACCTTCCGTGGCCCGAATCATTGAGGGTGCGCCGAGGCTTTCGGTATTCGGTCTTGGCAATAGCCGGTCACGGGGCTGTTGCAGCAGCCAGATATCGGCATCCAGTCCGGTTTGATGGCTGCGATGGCCGCCTGGCATAGGGCCGCCACGGGGTTGGCCCAAATCACCAATCAGCAGCCGACTGCCGTTGGCGGCGGCCTGTCGGCTCAAGCGCTCCAGAAACTGAATCAGCACCGGATGGCCGTAATAGCGATTGCGGCTGGAGCGCATCACTTGATAACCATCTCCGACCAGCGGTAGTGTTCGTGCGCCGACGATGCAGCCTGAGGTGAACGAGCCGATCACCTCAGGCTGTCCCGATAGGGGTGAACCGACATCACTCCAGCCGTTACCGGCCTGGGCTGAGGCGAACACGAGCACTAGCAGGATAGATAGGACACTAAATCGGGTGGCTTTCATCAAGCAGTCTCACGGGTGCAATTGAGTCTTATAAGCTTAACTAAGGAATAGGTGTTTGGGCAGTCCCCGGATTTAAAAGGATTGCGTGACCTGGGGTTCATTAACTTACAAGCCGATCAGATTCAATTAGTGCTGTAGGGGTTTTTAGCGTTCGCGCGTTTGCGGACATTCCCCCACCAATTCCACCTTGCCGTATTCGTCCACCGTCTCCAGCCGCACTGCGAATCCCCACAGCTGGTGCAAATGCCTCAGCACTTCCTGAAAATTATCGTGCAAAGGCCGGCGGTTGTAGGGCGTATGGCGCAGGGTCAGCGAACGATCCTTGCGATGGGCCACATTCCATACTTGAATGTTCGGCTCGCGGCTGCCTAGGTTGTACTGATCGGACAGCGCCAGTCGCAAGCGCCGGTAACCGGCCTCATCATGAATGGCGGTCACTTCCAATTCGTCCTGGGTCTCGTCGTCCAACACCGCGAACAGCTTGAAATCCCGCATGACCTTGGGCGAAAGATACTGGGCGATAAAGCTCTCATCCTTGAAATTGCGCATTGCGAAATCCAGCACCCTCAGCCAATCCTGACCGGCCATATCGGGGAACCAATAACGATCCTCGGCCGTCGGTTGCTGGCAGATGCGTTTGATGTCGCTCATCATCGCAAAGCCCAGCGCATAGGGATTGATGCCGGAATAATAGGGATGATCAAACGGCAATTGCTGAATCACGCTGGTATGCGATTGCAGGAACTCGATCATAAAGCCGTCGTTGACATAGCCTTGATCGTACAGCGCGTTCAGCAAGGTGTAATGGAAGAACGTAGCCCAGCCTTCATTCATCACCTGGGTTTGCCGTTGCGGGTAAAAATACTGGCCGATCTTGCGGACGATCCGCACGATTTCGCGTTGCCACGGCTCCAGTAACGGCGCATTTTTCTCGATAAAATACAGCAGGTTCTCTTGTGGCTCCGTCGGGAAGCGCGCTTCGCTCAGCACTCGTTCGCTCGGCCTGGCCGGCACCGTGCGCCACAGATCATTCAGTTGCAACTGTAAATAGGCTTCCCGTTCCTGCTGGCGCTGTTTTTCTTCACCCAGCGACAACGGCGCGGGATGCTTGTAGCGATCCACCCCATAGTTCATCAAGGCATGGCAGGAATCGAGGAACAACTCGACGTTTTCCTCACCATAGTGTTCCTCACATTCGGCCACGTAATTACGGGCGAACAGCAGGTAATCGATGATCGCGTCGGCGCTGGTCCAGGTGCGGAATAAATAGTTGCCTTTGAAAAAGGAGTTATGACCGTAAGCAGCGTGGGCGATCACCAGGGCTTGCATCATCGCGGTGTTTTCTTCCATGAGATAAGCGATGCAAGGATCAGCATTGATGACGATTTCATAGGCCAGCCCCATCTGGCCGCGCCGGTAGTTCTTCTCGGTCAGCACGAACTGCTTGCCGTAAGACCAGTGTTTGTAACCGAGCGGCATCCCCACCGAGGAATAGGCATCCATCATCTGTTCGGCGGTGATGATCTCGATTTGGTTGGGGTAGGTATCCAGCTTAAACTCATTGGCGGCGATCTGGCCGATCACCTCGTTGTAGCGTTCCAGGATCGAAAAGGTCCATTCCGAGGAATCGGTAATGAGTCGGCTCGTTGTCATGACACGCGCCTCTTAAATAACTCCCGAAACACCGGGTAAATATCCGCCGCCCCGTCGATCTGCTGCATGGCGAAATTGGGATGCACCTCGCGCACTTCCTCGTAAGCTTCCCACAGGCTTTGGTGGCGGTCTGGGGTGATTTCGATATAGGAAAAATAACGGACGAACGGCATGATGTGCTTGAGCAGGATGTCCTTGCAGGCCGGTGAATCGTGATGCCAGTTATCGCCGTCCGAGGCTTGCGCGGCATAAATATTCCAGACCGACAGCGGATAACGGGCCGCTGCGATGTCGGCCATCAAAGTCAATGCGCTGGAGACGACCGTGCCGCCGGTTTCGCGCGAATAGAAAAATTCCTGTTCGTCTACTTCCTTGGCGACGGTGTGGTGACGGATAAACACCACCTCGATCTTCTGGTAATTGCGCTTCAAGAACAGATAGAGCAGGGTGAAGAAGCGCTTGGCCAAGTCCTTACGCGCCCGATCCATCGAGCCGGACACATCCATGATGCAAAACATCACCGCCTGGGTGCTCGGTTGCGGTTGTTTAGTGCGATTGACATAGCGTAGATCGAACGTATCGATAAACGGCACCGCCCGCACGCGGGCGCGCAGGTGCTCGATTTCCTCAACCAATGCTTGCGCGCGGGGTTCATCCACCGGCGTTGCCGCCAACACCTGCTGAAGTTCGGCTTCGGCTTCGTGCAAGCGGCGGCTATAGGGCGCCGCCATTGCGATCCGCCGCGCCAGCGCGCCCCGCATCGAGCGCACCACGTCGAGGTTGGACGGATTGCCCACGCTGCTAAAACCGGCTCGCACCGACTTGAATTCGGCCACCTTGGCCAGTTGGGTGCGCACCAGATTGGGCAGCTCCAAATCCTCGAAAAACAGTTCCAGAAATTCCTCGCGCGACAGCTCGAATACGAAATCATCCTCGCCTTCGCCGCTGTTGCTGGCCTGACCTTTGCCCGTGCCGCCGCCACTGCCGCCTTGCGGCCGCGCCATCCGGTCGCCTTTGATAAAGTCCTTATTGCCGGGATGAATGGTTTCGCGCCGCCCGCCCGCGCCGTGGCCGAACACCGGCTCGGACAGATCGCGGGCCGGAATATTGATCTTCTCGCCGTTATCAATATCGGTGATGCTGCGGCCATTCATGGCCTCGGTCACGGCTTTCTTAATTTGGCTTTTGAAGCGCCGAATGAAGCGCTGCCGGTTGACAGCACTTTTGTTCTTGCCGTCCAGCCGCCGGTCGATCAGCGTGGCCATGAATGATCTCCCCGGTCAGGACGCCTTGCGCACCCGCAAGTACCAGTCGGACAGCAATCGCACCTGCTTGGGGGTGTACCCCTTGGCGACCATTCGATCCACGAACTGGGCGTGTTTTTTCTGCTCCTCGGCGCTGGCTTTGGCGTTGAAACTGATCACCGGCAGCAGATCCTCGGTGGTCGAGAACATTTTCTTCTCAATCACCGCCCGCAGCTTCTCATAACTGGTCCAGGCCGGATTGCGCCCCGCATTGTTGGCCCGCGCCCGCAATACGAAGTTGACGATTTCGTTACGGAAATCTTTCGGGTTGCTGATGCCGGCTGGTTTCTCGATTTTTTCCAATTCGGTATTGAGCGACCCTCGATCAAACGACTCGCCGGTGTCGGGATCGCGATATTCCTGATCCTGAATCCAGAAATCGGCGTAAGTGACGTAGCGGTCGAAGATGTTCTGGCCATACTCCGAATAGGATTCCAGATAGGCTTGCTGCAATTCCTTGCCGATAAATTCGGCATAGCGCGGCGCGAGAAAGCCCTTGAGATGGGACAGATATTTTTCCTCCACCTCGTTACTGAACTGCTCGCGCTCGATTTGCCGCTCCAGCACGTACAACAGATGCACCGGATTGGCCGCTACTTCCGCATGATCGAAGTTGAACACCTGCGACAAAATCTTGAAGGCGAAGCGGGTGGAAATGCCGGTCATTCCCTCATCGACCCCGGCATAATCCCGATACTCCTGCATCGACTTGGCCTTGGGATCGGTGTCTTTCAGGTTCTCGCCATCGTAAATCCGCATCTTGGAAAACAGGTTGGAGTTTTCCGGTTCCTTGATCCGGGTTAATACCGAAAATTGTGCCATCATCTCCAACGTACCGGGCGCGCAAGGGGCGGCGGACAGCGAACTGTGGGTCAGCAGCTTGCGGTAAATCTTCACCTCATCGGATACCCGCAGGCAGTAAGGCACCTTGACGATGTAAACCCGGTCGAGAAACGCCTCGTTGTTTTTGTTGTTCTTGAAGGATTGCCATTCCGATTCGTTGGAATGCGCCAAAATGATGCCTTCAAACGGAATCGCCGACAGCCCTTCGGTGCTGTTGTAGTTGCCTTCCTGAGTCGCGGTCAGCAAGGGATGCAGCACCTTAATCGGTGCTTTGAACATTTCGACGAATTCCATCAGGCCACGATTGGCACGGCACAAGGCACCGGAAAAACTGTAGGCGTCGGGGTCGTTTTGGGCGAAATGCTCCAGCTTGCGGATATCCACCTTGCCGACCAGCGAGGAGATGTCCTGGTTGTTCTCATCGCCGGGTTCGGTCTTGGCGACGGCGATTTGATGCAGGATCGACGGCCGCAGCTTCACCACCCGGAATTTGGTGATGTCGCCGTTGTACTCACGCAGACGCTTGGCCGCCCACGGCGACATGATATGTTGCAGATAACGGCGTGGGATGCCGTAATCGTCTTCCAAAATCTGGCCATCTTCTTCGGGATTGAACAGCCCCAGCGGCGATTCAAACACCGGCGAGCCTTCGATGGCGTAGAACGGCACTTTTTCCATCAACTGCTTGAGCCGTTCCGCCAGTGACGATTTTCCGCCGCCCACCGGACCCAGCAAATAGAGAATTTGTTTCTTTTCTTCCAGCCCCTGCGCGGCATGTTTGAGATAGGAAACGATCTGCTCGATGGCTTCCTCCATCCCATAAAATTCCTGAAAGGCGGGATAAATTTTAAGAATTTTATTTTGGAAGATGCGCGATAAGCGGGAATCGTTACGGGTATCGACCATTTCCGGCTCGCCGATGGCCATCAGCAACCGTTCAGCAGCGCTGGCGTAGGCGCTGGCGTCCCGCTTGCAGAGATCCAAATACTCCTGGAGCGTGAGGTTTTCTTCGCGGCTTTGTTCGTAGCGCGAGAGATAGCGGTTGAAAAGGGTCATCGGGTATACCTCGCTGTAATCGGAGAAGTGCGACGGCTTCCAGTTTTAGTATTCAAGATCAGCGTGTTGTGAATCACTATGGGGCTATCGATCAGGAATTTTCATGCAATTAATATGCTAGGATTCAATCGGCGGCTACTTGCGTATGATCTGGCCGTTGGGTCAAGTGGATTCACAATTTCTTTGTTTTTGATAAAAATCAACCAATCAATAAGTTATTTATAGATTTAGCACTGAATAGCCTATGAACAGCTTGTTAGACCTATACTCGTCCGCTAAATTTTGTGGGCTGAGAAAACACGCTTCAAAATACCTTTCAGGGGCTGCTGCTGCGCACTTTTGAGGTTCGCGCAAGCAAAACGGGCATGTCGGCGCCACCATCCTGCCGCGCAATTTAGCGAATCTCTGGAAACGTAGTGCTCGTTCAGGCATAGATGGCCAGAATCCTGCCTTGATCATGGAGAGTCTACGCGGGCTTGGACCAGATCCGCCAAGCGTGGTTTCGAGATCCTTTAGCAGGTTGGTGGGATCTCTGCCATGACTTTACTGTGCAGCGAACCCGGCACCGAATCGAAAACGTGAACAGGCAATTGCATTGAAGATTATTAGCGAGTGGTTTCAACGGCTTTTTAACGATCCGCAAGCGGTCATCTTGATCGTGGTGCTCACCTTCGGCGCCAGCGTCATTTTGTTGATGGGGCGAGATCTGGCACCGTTGCTCGCCGGCCTTGTCATTGCCTATCTCTTGGAAGGTGTAGTCCAACTCCTGCAAAGATCTCTACATTTGCCTCGGCTGGTGGGCACTGTCTTAGTCTTTGTGCTGTTTCTCGCGTTCGTGCTGTTGCTGTTATTTGGCCTCTTGCCGCTCGCTTCGCGACAGTTCACCCAACTCATACAACAGCTACCGAACATGATCGTCAAAGGGCAAAATTTGTTGCTCAGTTTGCCGGCTTTGTATCCAGAGGTTATTTCAGAAGCCCAGGTTTTAGGTGTGATCAATGCGGTAAAAACTGAAATTGCCACTTGGGGCCAGAATGTGGTGAGCTGGTCGTTAGCGGCCGGTATGGGCGTAATCGCTATTACCATCTATCTGGTCCTCGTGCCTTTGTTGGTGTTTTTCTTTTTAAAAGATAAGGAGTTGATTCTGCAATGGGTCCACAGTTTTCTTCCCAATGACCACACGTTGGCGCAGCAAGTCTGGCGGGAAGTGGATCATCAAATGGGCAATTACGTGCGCGGCAAATGCGTGGAAATCTTAGTGGTCTGGGTGGCCACCTATGTGGCTTTCGCCTATATGGGCCTTCAGTATGCAATGTTATTGGCTTTAATGGTCGGTTTGTCGGTGATTGTGCCCTATATTGGGGCAGTGGTGGTGACGGTGCCGGTAGCGCTAGTCGCTTTTTTCCAGTGGGGCTGGAGTTCGGAGTTTTTATGGTTACTCGGTGTTTATCTGATTGTTCAAGGACTTGACGGTAATATCTTAGTGCCACTGCTTTTTTCTGAGGTAGTCAACCTGCACCCAATCGCGATTATCGCCGCAGTATTGGTATTCGGTGGTTTTTGGGGCTTTTGGGGTATCTTTTTTGCGATTCCCTTAGCAACGGTGGTGCAGTCTATTTTAAAAGCTTGGCCAAGGCCCTTACCGTTAATGGAATGATGCGAGTTAAAGAGTGTCTAAAATCTTAGGATTTTAAGCATCAAAATGCTCTCATGATAGTCACATCGATAAGGAACTTTCTGATGGTTATAGTGCCTCAATGGGGCTTATCGCTTCATTGAAATCATGATTAGCCCTATTTTCGCAACTTAATTGTTAATGGAGAGTGTTATGGAATTAACGGGCAAATTAAATACGGTCACTGAGACGGTTGATCGGGTGGCGGTCGGTGCCCATGAGGTTGTCGATAGAGCGACCGGTGCTGCCGCTTCGGTGGCGGAAAGGGCAGCCGGGGTGGCGGCTGATGTTTCAGAAAAAGCGTCTGATGTAGCTGTCGGCATGAGCAACAAAGCCGCAAGCGCGCATTACGCGGTTGATAGAGCTGCCGACGCGACTCATTTAGCTGCTGAAAAGGCGGTGGGCATGGCTGCACAAGTTTCGGAAAAAGCATCGGATATGGCCGCTAGAGTGAGCGAAAAAGCCTCAAATGTGGCGGCCCACGTCGCGGAAAAAGCATCGGGTATGGCGGCCCAAGTCGCTGAAACCGTCGATGAAAAGAAGAAGGAGCTAAAAGATGTTCAGGAAGATTTGTTGGAAACGGTGCGGCTGTATGTCCAGCAAAGTCCGGTTAAGGCGTTAGCCATTGCTGCGGTCGGCGGTTTCTTGCTGAGCCGTGTTCTGAGAGGCCGCTAATTCTCAACTATTGTGAGGCGATCTTACGCCGTGAATGAAACTGCCGGATCTCGTGCTGTTTTCAACACCCCAGAGCTTGACTCTGGGGTGATGGGAGAGGTGCAAGGGCTACTTTCCGAGTTCAGCGGGTTGGTGCAGGATCAGGTAAAACTTGCCGCGTTAGAAACCAAGCAAGCCGGTGCCACATTAATAACGCTGGCGGCTTTAGGTGTCGGCGCGGCTATTTTACTGTTTAGCGCTTGGTTGGGACTTATGGGAGTAGCGGTTCTTTTTGTGGTCGAACGCGGGATGATGATGGGCAGTACCGCTTTGGCGCTCGCGGTCGGATTTAACGTGCTCCTGGCCTTTCTGCTGATCTTCATCGCTTATCGCCGCAGTAGCCGTATCACTTTTCCTGCCACCAGTCGTAGCCTTAAGGCGCTGTTATCCAAGGAATCTTATGAGGGCCTATCTTAATGGCAGGTACTGATCTTCAGGGGAAGGCACAAGGCTCTCTAGCCGACCAGATTGCGGAGATCGAACGGCGGCTTCAGAATCGCCAGCGATTGATCGGGTTACGCCGGAGCCTTTTGAACCAGCATATCCGTCAAAAAATCGCTTCCCCGGTCACGCTCTTGGTGGCGGGCAGTGTGGGCTTTGTCATCGGTGATCTGACGCGAGGAGAAAGGAAGAAAGGGTCTCTTGGCGAAGAAGTGCCCAGGACATCGCCCCTTATGGAAGTGATTGATAACGTAGTAGGGTGGGTACGGCCCATTTTTCTAGCCGAGATGGGAAAGATCATGCAGTCTTTTTCCTCGGTGGTGTCAAACGAACTTTCCGAGCAGATCTATCGGCTTAGTGAAAAAGCTTTTACCGAAAAGGCTGATAACACCTCCGAACCGACGTGATTAAAGAAGCGGCGACAACAAACGAGCCGTCGCTTCAAACAGCCGTTGGCCGAAAGTGGCTCGCCGGCCCGGTTTAACGTAAGGTCGGGCCAGTTTTAGATCGGCCTGGAAAGTCTCAATAAGCTGAGCGGCGATCTGCTCGTTATAGATCGTGGCCATAATCTCGAAATTGAGGGATAGGCTGCGGTTGTCGAAATTGGCGCTGCCGACGGCGGCGATCTTTTTATCGACCACTAACACCTTAGCGTGCAGCATCGGTGGGCCATATTCGTCGATCTTGATCCCTGAGCTAACCAACTCATCGTAATAACTGCGTGCAGCGGCGGTGACTAAGCGCGAATCGCTTTTGTGAGGGACGAGAAGCCGTACCTCCACTCCCCGCAACGCCGCTGTGATCAGAGCGGCCGTTAACGCCTCAGTTGGGACGAAATAGGGCGTGGTCAACAGGATCTGGTGTTGGGCACCGGCGATCATCGCAAAAAAGCACTTACTGATGGCGTGGCGAGTGTTGTCAGGTCCCGATTCGAGCAATTGCAACCAAAATCTGCTCTGGGATTCTTCAGAAAATGGTGGGAAGAACGCCAGCTCGAATGGTGCCTGATCGGTTGCGAAGTACCAATCTTCCAGAAAGATAAATTGCAGACGGTGTACCGGTTCCCCATCAATGCGCAGGTGTGTGTCGCGCCAAGCGTTCTCGGAACTGCTGAAGCTGCTGTGGTTGTCGCAGACGTTGATGCCACCGATGAAACCGATTTGGCCGTCCAACACCACGATCTTGCGATGCGTGCGAAAATTAAGCTGTGTGGGCCGCAGTCGGGCCACGCTGATCGGGTTAAACCAGGCAGTCGCTGCACCGGCGTCTTCGAGCGGTTTTAGAAACCGGCGGTTGACGCGGTTAGAGCCGATGGCATCCAGCAGCAACCGGACCTGCACGCCAGCACGAGCTTTTTCGATCAGCAAATCGCGCAGCCGAGTGCCGATGCCGTCCGGTTGCCAGATGTAATATTCCAGATGAATGTGATGAGTAGCCGCTGCGATGGCCTCTTCAATCGCCTGAAAACACGCATCGCCGGTTTCCAGCAAATGGATATCGAGAGCCGCCGCCGGAACCCCTTGCCCGGAACGCTTGAGCAACAGGGCCAACTGCTGTTCCAAAGCGGTGTCGGGGAAGCCGGGTGGGGTCTGTTCATCTTGACGCAAACGATGGGAAGCGGATTGGACTAAGCGATTGCGAGCACGGTCGTAGCGCAACCGTCGCCGCCGCAAGCGTCGCGGCCCAAGCAGCAGATAAACGGCAGCGCCGATGTAAGGCAAGAACAGCAACGCCAGTAACCAGGCCAACGTGGCCGCTGGCGAGCGGCGCTCTAAAATCAGAGCGGTTGCGGCCAAAACCAACCACACCAGCCACGCCAGCCACAAGAAAGTCAGTAAATGCTCGGAGGACATGGTTTAGAGGCGCTCCGATGCAAACTCCGCCAAACGTGAGCGTTCGCCGCGCCGCAAGGTCACATGACCGCCATGTTGCCAGGCTTTAAAGCGGTCAACCACATAAGTCAAACCGGAGGTTGTTTCCGATAAGTAGGGCGTATCGATTTGCGCGATGTTGCCAAGGCAGATCACCTTGGTACCGGGGCCGGCACGGGTGATGAGGGTTTTCATCTGCTTCGGTGTGAGATTCTGCGCTTCGTCGATGATCAGGTATTTATTCTGAAAGGTACGACCACGCATAAAGTTCAATGAGCGAATCTTGATTTTACTGCTGAGCAAATCTGCGGTGGCGGCGCGGCCCCATTCGCCCCCTTCCTGGGGTGCGAGCACCTCCAGATTATCCATGAGCGCGCCCATCCAGGGCGTCATTTTCTCCTCTTCGGTACCCGGCAGAAAGCCGATATCTTCACCGACCGGTACGGTAATCCGCGTCATGATGATTTCTCGATAGCGTTTGCTATCTAGGGTTTGCGCCAACCCCGCAGCCAGTGCCAGCAAGGTCTTACCGGTGCCAGCGGCGCCAAGCAGAGACACGAAATCGATTTCGGGGTCCAACAACAAGTTAAGGGCGAAATTTTGCTCACGGTTACGGGCTACGATACCCCAGACCGAATGATTAGGAGCCGTGTAATCTTTAAGAATTTCGATCACCGCCTCCTCGCCGTTGATCTGGCGAACGATAAAGTCGGTCGGTGGGTCGATTTGGAATAAACCTTGATTCGGGTGCCAGTGAGTCACGTCGGGGCCGCGTACCCGATAATAGGTATGGCCGCTGTCTTGCCACGAATCCAGCTCTTTGCCATGGGTTTCCCAGAAATCAACCGGCAAATCCCAGGTACCGCTGTAAAGCAAGTTAACGTCATCCAGCGTTTGATCGCTGTAGTAGTCCTCGGCGTGCAGGCCGAGGATGGCCGCCTTGATCCGCAGGTTAATATCTTTGGAAACCAGGGTGACCCGACCGTCGGGATAGTCCTGTTGCAGGCTGAGCGCCATGCCCAGAATATCGTGATCCGGGGTATTGCCGGGTAGCGGTTGGAGTGAGGGGTTAGGTCGAAGTGGCCGTGTTTGGAAAAACAGCCGACCGCTGGATGGCTTGCCTTGCTGACCTGGCAAGCCAGGCAGTTGCAAACCTAAATCAATCGCGTCTTTGCTGGCCCCAGCGATCAATTCATCAAGAAACCGACTGACTTGGCGGACATTGCGGGCGACCTCGGAAACCCCTTTTTTGGCATGATCGAGTTCTTCCAGCACCATCATCGGCAAATGAATATCGTGTTCCTGGAAGCGAAACAGAGCGCTCGGATCGTGCATCAGGACGTTGGTATCGAGCACAAACCTACGGGGATTGCGCAGAGCGGGCGAAATCTGGAATTTGGCGGCAGTGGTCGTCATGAGCGGGTCTGGCCGGTGGTTCGGCGGAAGGTTGAGGGTAGGAAAATTTGACGAAGCGGGGCTACGGCGAGTCGTTGCAGCGCCGGCCGGGGTGTTAAGCCGTGTGTTCGGGTCAATGCGACTCAAGCGGCGGCTGGCGGGGTGGTCAGCGCGGCCAGAACGGCGGCTGCATGGCCATCCACCTTGACCTTGCGCCATTCTCGGCGCAGCACACCATCGGCATCAATCAGGAAGGTGCTGCGTTCGACCCCAAGCGCTTCCTTGCCGTAATGCTTTTTTAGTTTGATGACGTCGAAGAGTCGGCATAGCGCTTCATGCGCGTCCGTGATCAGATGAAACGGTAAAGCGTGTTTAGTGCGGAACAGGTCGTGGCTACGCAGGCTATCGCGCGATACGCCCAACACGATAGCGTTGGCTGCGACGAACTGTTCATGCAAATCGCGGAATTGTTGACCTTCAGCCGTGCAGCCTGGTGTGTTGTCGCGCGGATAGAAGTAGAGCACGACCGGATGGCCACGCAACGCGGACAATCGCACGGTTTGGCCGCCGGTCGCCGGTGCGCTGAAATCAGGAACAGCCTGTCCTATCTCGACGCCCATCTCGATTTAGCCCTTAATCGGTTCTAGTACCGCATCCAAATTTAGCTCGTCGCAAAAATCCAGGAATTCCTCGCGCAACATGGCGATATGGGTGGTGGCCGGAATGCCGATGGCCAGATTGACGGAAAACATCGGCGTTCCGGTGTGCGGTGCGCTGTAGCTGCGGGTCATCATATCTTCAATATTAATCGAGCGATTGGCGAAAAAGCTCGCCAGGTGATGGACGATCCCGGGTTGGTGAACCGCCACCACCTCCACCGCGTAGGGCAGCACATCACCTGACGGCTCGCGGCTTTCGGTGCGTTTGACCGTGATGTTCAGGCCCAAGGTCTGCTCCAGTTTTTTGAGCTGCATTTCCAGCTTCGTCAGGGTGTTCCAATTACCTTGAATCAAAAGCAAGACGGCAAACTCGACGCCCAGCACCGTCATACGGCTGTCTACGATATTGCAATCGCATTCCAAAATGACACGCGATAGATCGTTGACCAGGCCGGGCCGATCTTGGCCCAGAGCGGAAACGACGAGATAGTTTTTCACGGACGAAGCTTCCTAACAAAAAGAGAAGAATTTGCCGGTCCCAGTGTACAGGCATCGTGGAGGGGTGAAAACCGCTCCTTATGGCGTCCTGTAGGCGCTTGTCAAGCAGGCCCCGTATCCGTACCATGCCGCGATGCTAGGCTGAATTTGGGGAGTGGAAGACCATGTTTCGGGGCAGTATGGTGGCAATCGTCACCCCTATGCGCGCGGATGGCGGGCTGGATTTTGCGGCGCTGGCGCGCCTCGTCGAGTTCCATATCGAAAATGGCACCGATGCCATCATTGCCGTCGGTACCACTGGCGAATCGGCGACTCTCGATTTTGAGGAGCACATTCGCGTGGTACGCCAGGTCGTCGAACTGGTCAAGCGGCGCATTCCGGTGATTGCCGGTACCGGCGCCAACTCGACCAGCGAGGCATTGCATCTGACCCAGCGTTCCATGGAAGCCGGAGCGGATGCGTGTTTGCTGGTGACACCGTATTATAACAAACCGACTCAGGAAGGGCTGTTCCGCCATTACCAGATGATCGCCAAGACGGTGCCGATCCCGCAGATTCTTTACAATGTGCCTGGGCGCACTGCCTGTGACCTCAAGCCGGAAACCGTCGAGCGGCTTGCCGATATCCCCAACATCATCGGTATTAAAGAAGCCAGCACGCTGGAGCGAATCCAGGAATTAGTGCAGCGATGTGGTGATCGCCTGGATGTCTTCAGCGGTGACGACGGTATTGCGGCCGAGGCGATGCTAAGCGGCGCCAAGGGCGTGATTTCGGTGACCGCTAACGCCGCGCCGCGTGCCATGCACGAGCTAAGCGTCGCCGCCTTGGCCGGGGATCGTGCCCAGACCCAGGCTATCAATGACCGACTAGCCGAGTTGCACAAGGCACTGTTTGTCGAATCCAACCCTATCCCGGTGAAATGGGCCGTTGGCCAGTTGGGCCTTATCCCACCAGGTATCCGTTTGCCGTTGACTCCACTGTCCGAGGTGTTTTATCCGACGGTGCGGGCGGCGCTGCAACAGGCCGGAGCCATCTGAAATATGCTGATTACGCGCTTTAATCCGCCCTTGTGGCGTGCCGTCGTCCCGGTCGTCACGCTGACGATGCTGGCCGCTTGTTCCACCAGTCTCGATACTCTGCTACCGGATCGCCGACCGGATTACCGGAAGAGTACCCTGGCCCAGCCGCTGGAAATTCCGCCAGACCTCACGGCGTCTACCATCGACGACACGTTAGTGGTGCCGGAACTTAACCCGGCTGGTTCGGCTAAGTTATCGGCTTATGCCAGCGAGCGCGGTGGTGCCCAGCCGCAGCCGGTGAAGGCAGAAGCCGTGCTGCCGCTGCAAGCGGGGATCACCCTGGAGCAGGCGGGTAATCAGCGCTGGCTGACCGTTGCGGCACCGCCGGATCGGGTCTGGCCGAAGGTGCGGGAATTTTGGACCAGCAATGGGTTTGCGTTGAAGCGCGATGATCCGACCATCGGGATCATGGAGACCGATTGGATGGAAAATCGGGCGGATATTCCTCAGGATGGGGTCCGCGCGGTTTTGAAGAAATATTTGGATGTGTTGTATTCGGCGCCTACTCGTGATCGATTTCGGGTCCGATTGGAACGGGTCGGTGAGGGTCGCGCCACAGAAGTTTATCTGGCGCACTCCGGGGTAGAGGAAATGGCGGTTGGCGGTGCGACCGCGAGTGCTACCAACACCTACATCTGGCAGCGGCGCCCTTCCGATCCAGAGCTGGAAGCCGAGATGCTCAAGCGTCTGATGGTCTACCTTGGCGCATCTGAAAAGCGTACCGCGACTGAACAGGCTAAAGCTGGAACGACGCCAGGGCCGCGCGTTCGCCTCATTGAGCAAGGTGCGGAAAGTCAGCTCGTCATTGGGGAAGACTATTCCCGTGCTTGGCGATTGGTTGGCTTGGCTCTGGACAGCAGCAATTATGCAGTTGAGGAGCAAAATCGCGGCCAGGGTCTCTACGTCGTCGAGTATCGTGATCCAGAGAAGGAAAACCAAAAGCCTGGCGATGAAGGTTGGCTCGCCAAGCTCGCATTCTGGCGCAGCAAGCCGCAGGCACCGCCACCCGGTACTCGCTACCGGGTGCGCTTGGCAGGTCAAAGTGGAAAGACCGTGGTTGTGGTCCGTGACAGCGCTGACCAGCCTGATTCCTCGGCGGGTGCTCGGCAAGTTTTGGAAGCGGTACAACGGACTATCCGGTGATCTGGTGTCGGCTGGCTCGACCGGTTTGGTCGAGTCAGTTTGGAAGCCGGGCCTAGTTGGAGCTATCGAACTTGGGCGCACGCATCCAGCGGTTGCCGCCGCAGTTAATCGCCCAGATCGCAGCGGGCGAGGTGGTCGAGCGGCCGGCCTCCATCGTCAAGGAGCTGCTTGAAAACAGCCTGGACGCCGGCGCTAGCACCGTGCGCATTGAAGTCGAGGAGGGCGGCGTCCAATTAATCCGAGTGCGTGATGATGGCGGCGGCATTCATCCTGATGATTTGCCGTTAGCCTTAGTCCGCCATGCCACCAGCAAACTCGCTTCGTTTGCGGATTTGCAGCACGTTTCCAGCTTGGGTTTTCGTGGCGAGGCGCTACCCAGCATCGCCTCGGTGGCGCGTCTGACGCTGACATCCCGAACGTTGCAGAATGACACGGGTTGGCGGATGGTTGGCGATGGTGGTGACGCCGTGCGTGAGCCTGTGCGGGCTTCTCATCCGATAGGGACTACGGTCGAAGTCCGCGATCTGTTCTTCAATGTGCCTGCCCGCCGCAAGTTTTTACGCGGTGAACGTACTGAATTCGGCCATATTGAAGATGCTGTTCGTCGCTTGGCCTTGAGCCGGTTTATGACCGGATTCGGTTTGTGGCATAACCAGCGGCTTGTTTTCGAATTGCCGCCGGCGACTGATCACCTAGCCCGCACTCGACGAATTGCAGCGCTCTATAGCCGTGACTTTGTTGCCGCTACCCTTTGGATCGACAACGAAGCGGCCGGCTTGCGGGTTACCGGCTGGTTAGGATTGCCGGCCGTGGCTCGTGCGCAGCCTGATTGGCAATCTTTCTTCGTTAACGGTCGGCCGGTACGTGATCGCACCATCGCCCACGCCGTGCGTCAAGCCTATCAAGATGTGCTGTATCAGGGGCGCCACCCGGCCGTGGTGCTTTATGTTGAGCTGGACCCGACCCTGGTCGATGTCAACGCCCATCCGACCAAACACGAAATTCGGTTCCGGGAATCAGCGCTAATCCATGAGACTGTCCGCCGCATCGTGCAAACCGCCTTGGCCGAGGTGCGACCGGGCACGGCCCCAGCGCCTGTTCTGCGATCTGAGGTGCGCGGGTGGTCGAGCGGGTTCGGGGGCGGCGGTGGTTTCATGACGGGTCAGCGCCCGTTACCGCTGGGAGTGCGAGAGCAATTCGCGGTCTACGGCCAGTTGCATCCGCAGACCTCACCCGCCAGCGAGGTACCCCCGGTCAGCGGTGATCCCTCGCCCCTGCCTGAGCGCCCGCCACTAGGCTATGCGTTAGGCCAATTGGCCGGTTGCTATGTTTTAGCCGAAAATGCCGAGGGCTTGATCGTGGTCGATACCCACGCAGCCCATGAGCGCATCCTCTATGAACGCCTCAAAGCCGATCTAGGTGCGCGCGCTGTGCAAACCCAATCCCTATTGGTCCCGGTGACCGTGGCAGCCACCGCTGGTGAGATACGGTTGGCGGAGGAGAATCTTAAATTATTTGCGCAAGCGGGCTTGCTGGTTGAGCCGTTGGGGCCAGAGACGTTGGTGGTGCGGCAAATTCCAGCGCTGCTGGCGGGCGCTGATATGGCCGGCCTGGTCCGCGACATGCTTGCCGATTTGGCCACGCACGATACGACGGATCGGGCTGAAACGGCCATTTTGGGATTACTGGCCAGTCTGGCCTGTCATGGGGCCGTGCGTGCTCACCGTCCTCTCAACCTTTTGGAAATGAACACGTTGCTGCGGGATATCGAGCGCACTGAGCATGGTGGCCAATGCAATCATGGTCGGCCGACCTGGGTGCAGCTTGAATTGGCGGAATTGGATCGGTTATTTCAGCGGGGACGCTGAAGGTGGCGGCTGACTCGAACCCAGCGGTTTATCCGCCGGTCTTGTGTTTGATGGGGCCAACCGCCTCCGGTAAAACCGCCCTAGCGCTGGCGCTGGCTCAGCGGTTGCCTGTGGAGATTATCAGCGTAGATTCCGCGCTGGTTTATCGAGAGATGGATATTGGCACCGCCAAACCGGATTTGGCCACCCGGCGCCTGATCCCGCACCGGTTGGTAGATATCCTTGATCCCGCCGAAGCGTATTCGGCTGGGCGGTTTCGGGTTGATGCTCTGCGCGAGATCGCTCAAATCCACCGGATGGGGCGTATTCCCCTGCTGGTGGGTGGCACCATGCTGTATTTTCGAGCATTAGCGGAAGGTTTGTCCCGGCTTCCCCCAGCCGATCCGGCCGTGCGCGCCAGACTGGCGGTTGAATTAGCCGAGCAGGGCAGCGCGGCCTTGCACGCGCGCCTGGCGCGGGTCGATCCAATCGCTGCCGAACGGATTCATCCTCATGACCCGCAGCGCGTCCAGCGGGCGCTTGAAGTCTATGAAATCACCGGTCAATCATTGACGGAACTTTGTGCCCTGCCACGGGACGAATCATTGCCATGGCGAATGATTAAGCTCATTGTGGCCCCGGCGGATCGCCACTGGTTGCATACTCGCATCGAACAACGATGGCGCCAGATGCTAGAGCAAGGTTTTATCAGTGAGGTGGAACGGTTACGGGCGCGTGGCGATCTTGATTTGGATAAACCCTCGATGCGTGCGGTTGGCTATCGGCAAGTTTGGCTGTATTTGACGGGTGGTCTGGATTATGCATTGATGACTGAGCGTGCCCTCATCGCTACTCGCCAGTTGGCTAAGCGGCAGATGACCTGGCTGCGCACTGAACAGGATGCGGAATGGCTAGAAAGTGCTGATCCGGATTTGCTGGCAAAAAGCCTGAACCGACTGCGAGTGAAAGGGTTTTTCCGCAAAGGTGCTGATGGCTTGTGATAGACTATTGAAGTCGGTGCTCGGTCGTTTTCTGATCAAACTGTCTATATCGCTCAATGCATTATTGTTATTCTCGCGGGTAACACATCATGGGAATGTGATGGTCCAGTGGTGGGTGGACGGCCCTGCGGGGGCGAATGTCGTGTATGGCGTCGCCGCACTGTTTTATTTTGGCGTCTAGCTGTTTTTCTTTTTGCAAGATTAGGAGTTACGCAGTTGAAATTCTAAGTTATTGATTAACAGAAGATTTCGATTGTCTGCCGCACAAGTCGATTTCTTTTAAAATCAGAGCGTTAGAGATCCAACTGCGTAACTCCTAAAGATATATCTTGATCTTTGGTTTTGGCGGGTCTGTTCGGGCCTATAACAACAAGGGAGAATTCGGTGATGGCAAAAGGTCACTCTCTTCAAGAGCCTTTCTTGAATGCGTTGCGCAAGGAGCGGATTCCCGTGTCGGTTTATCTCGTCAATGGGATTAAGCTGCAAGGGCAGATCGAGTCTTTCGACCAGTTTGTGGTGCTGCTTAAAAATAGCGTCAGCCAAATGATTTACAAACACGCTATTTCCACTGTCGTGCCCGCACGCAATGTGCGACTGAATTTGGCGATGGACGAGAATAATGCCGGCAACGATCAACTCTGAACGGCTTGACCCAGTTTGCGGAGGACGGTTTGTTCGAGCGTCCGCGCGGCGGTGAGCGCGCCGTTTTGGTGCATGTGCAGCTCGAAGCCTTCGCAGGCGAGCAAGATTTTAGCGAATTTCGGGAACTGGCGATGTCGGCGGGTGCCGAGTGTATGGCCCTGATCACCGGGCGACGCCAAGCTCCCGATCCCCGTTTGTTCGTCGGCAGCGGTAAAGCCGAGGAAATTCGCGAAGCGGTTCGTCAAAACGCGGCCGATCTGGCCATCTTCGATCACACCTTGACCCCCGGACAGGAGCGCAATCTCGAAGCTTTCCTGCAATGTCGGGTTGTGGATCGGACTCGTTTGATCCTGGATATCTTCGCGCAGCGAGCGCGTAGCTTCGAAGGTAAGCTACAGGTGGAGTTGGCACAGTTGCGCCATTTGTCCACACGGTTGGTGCGGGGCTGGACTCACCTCGAGCGGCAGCGCGGCGGTATTGGTCTGCGCGGCCCAGGCGAAACCCAGTTGGAAACCGACCGGCGTTTGTTGGCGGATCGTATCCGCCAAATCCGTTTACGACTGGAACATGTTGACCGCCAGCGCGAACAGGGGCGACGGGCGCGACGCAAAGCCGATTTGGCCACCGTCTCAGTGGTGGGTTATACCAATGCTGGCAAATCGACCTTATTCAACGCCTTGACCCAAGCGGGCGTCTACGCGGCCGACCAGTTGTTCGCCACGCTGGACCCGACTCTACGACGGCTGGATTTGCCAGGGATGGAGCCGGCGATTCTCGCCGATACGGTCGGCTTTATCAGTGATCTCCCGCACGAGCTGGTGGCCGCATTTCGGGCCACCTTGCGCGAGACGTGTGAGGCTAATCTTTTGCTGCATGTCATTGATGCCAGCCATCACGACCGCGAGGCCGTTATCGCGCAAGTCGAAGGCGTGTTGACGGAAATCGGTGCGGACGCGGTGCCGTGCCTGCAAGTGTTCAATAAAATTGACCTGACCGGCGAGCCGCCCCGGTTGGAGCGAGATGCACAAGGCCAAGTACGGGCAGTTTGGCTATCGGCCATCCGTGGCGCGGGAATGGATTTACTGGCGGTGGCCATCGCCGAGCGATTGCGCGGCGAAGGTGTGTACGGTTGGTTATGCTTGCCGGTCACGGCGGCCCGCTTGCGCGCTCGCCTGTTCGGGTTGGGTGCCGTGCTCGGTGAGCATACCGATGCGGACGGCCAGTGGTTGATTGAAGTGCGCATGTCGCGCGGTAATGTGGAACTTCTGCGCCGCCGTTACGGGTTGCGGCCAGAATGGGTGCGTTCGGGATTCGATGTCCCGGCGGTGTGAATCTAGGATGAACAATCCGAAAGACCGAAACACGATTTTGGGGTATGACATGGCCTGGAATGAACCGGGAGGCGGTAACCGCGATCCTTGGAGTGGGGGTGGTCGGGATCAGGGGCCGCCTGATCTGGAGGAGGTGATCCGCAAGCTGTCCGACAAATTTAGCGCGCTGCTGGGTGGTCGGCGTGGTGGCGGCGGCGGTAGCAGTGGTAGCGGCGGCGGTTCCTCCTCTTCAGGGTTTGCCGGTATCGGCCTGGTGGTTGGTGCTATGGCCGTGATAGGTTGGCTGATCGCCAGCATTTACATCGTTGATGAAGGGACGCGCGGGGTAGTCTTGCGCTTTGGTCGCTACCTGGAGACCACGATGCCGGGACCGCATCTGCGGATTTTTCCTATCGACCGGGTGGAGATCGTGAATGTTGAACAGCGGCGTTTCCGGGAGGTCGGCTATCGATCCGGGGGCGGGGGTGGGGGCAATCGGCAGCCGGCGCTCCGTTCAGTGCCGAAAGAAGCCCTCATGCTGACGCAGGATGAGAATATCGTCGATGTGCGTTTGGCGGTGCAGTACCAAATCAATGATCCGCGATCCTACCTGTTTAACGTGTTTGACCCCGAATCAGTCTTGGTGCAGGTGGTGGAGAGTGCAACCCGTGAGACGATTGGCAAAAGCACCATGGATTTCGTCTTGACCGAGGGTCGTAGTGACATCGTGGCCAATATCAAGTCATTGAGTCAGCGCATTCTTGACAACTATCCGCCCGGCCCCCTCCAGCTGGCCGGTACGCTGGAGACGAAAAAAAAGCCTGATCCAGCCGTCGATGATGGAAAAGACAAAAAGCCACCGATTTCAGCCAACAGCGGTAAGGGTATCGGATTGCAGATCATTACTGTGGTGCTCCAGGACGCCCAACCACCGGAAGAGGTCCAGGATGCTTTCGCCGATGCCATCAAAGCCCGTGAGGACGAGCAACGGCTGAAAAATGAAGCGGAAGCTTACGCCAATGAGATTATCCCAAGAGCGCGCGGTCAAGCGGCGCGGCGTTTACAGGAAGCGGCAGCTTACAAAGAACAGGTTATCGCCCAGGCCCAGGGTGAAGCGAGCCGTTTCGCTCAATTGTTGGGAGCCTATACCAAAGCACCTGAAGTGACGCGAGAACGGCTGTATTTGGAGACGGTTGAGGCGGTATTGGCGCGCACCAGCAAGGTGTTGGTCGATACGCGCGGCACCAACAATTTGTTGTATCTGCCGCTGGATCGGCTATTTAGGCCGGTGGAGCCGGTATCGGGGGCGAGTGTCGGTACCACCGCGACTCCAGCGGCCGAGGCGTTGCCGCCGACGGGTCAGTCACCATCCTCTGATGGCAGCGCGGCGGCCACCCGCTTGCGTGATTTGAATCGTAGTCGGGAGGTACGCTGATGGCTTCCTCGCTCTTGTCGCTATCGCGTAATGCCTTGCTGGGCACGCTGATCGGCGTCGTCGCAGTGCTTGCGATGTCTCTGTTTACGGTGGATGAAACCCAGACCGCCATCCGGTTCCAACTGGGTGAGATCGTTCAAGACAACTATCCGCCAGGTTTGCATTGGAAATGGCCGCTCATCAACAACGTCCGCAAATTTGATCGGCGATTGCAGACACTGGATACCGAACCAGAACGGTTTTTAACGGCGGAAAAGAAAAACGTCATTGTGGATTCGTTCGCCATGTGGCGGATCGAAGATGTGCGGTTGTTTTACACGACCGTCGGTGGCGATGCCGCCCAAGCCAATGTGCGCCTGGATCAAATCGTTAAAGACAGCCTGCGCAGCGAATTTAGCAAGCGGACGATCCAGGAAGTAGTTTCGGGTGATCGGGATCAGATCATGGAGACGCTCAGCCGGTTGCTGCGGGAGCAAGCGACCCAACTGGGGATTGCCGCAGTCGATGTGCGGATCAAGCGAATCGATCTGCCGGCGGATGTCAGCAGCTCGGTATTCAGCCGCATGAAAGCCGAGCGGTTGCGGGTCGCCAAGGACTTCCGCTCTCGGGGTGGCGAGGCGGCTGAACGCATCCGCGCCGATGCCGACCGGCAAAGCACGGTGGTGTTGGCAGAAGCGTACCGTGATGCCGAGCGTCAGCGCGGTGAGGGCGATGCGCAAGCGGCCGACACGTATGCCCAAACGTATGGTAAGGACCAGGATTTTTATAGTTTCTATCGCAGTTTGACGGCCTATCGGCAGAGTTTCGCCAATAAAGATGACATCCTGGTGTTGCAGCCGGATTCCCAGTTCTTGCGCTATTTCAACAAAGCGCAATGATCTTAGCGATGCGCTGTACTGTGGGCTGCCATCGGCCAGCAGGGGTCGGCCTTTGCCATGTGGGATGACTTGCTGGCGGCCTTCGGTTTGATGTTGGTACTTGAAGGAATTTTGCCCTTTTTGAACCCGCGCGCCTCGCGCCAGAGCCTCTTGCGAATAACCCAGTTGGAGGATCGTCTACTGCGGTTGATTGGCTTAGGCAGCATGATACTGGGGTTGATGGTGCTGTATTTTTTTCGCTGAAGTCGATGCGTCGCCTTTATTCACCCTTACCGAATCTATCATCGGCCCGCCATGAGCGTTGAAGATCGTTGGCTGTTGCCTGAGGGCATTGAAGAAATTCTGCCGCCTGCCGCCAGTCGTTTGGAGGGGCTACGCCGCCGATTGATTGATCTGTACACGAGCTGGGGTTACGAGCTGGTCATGCCGCCACTGATCGAATTTCTCGAATCGCTGCTGACCGGGACCGGTAATGATCTGGAATTGCAGACCTTCAAGCTCACCGACCAACTGAGTGGCCGCATGATGGGTGTGCGTGCCGATATGACCCCGCAAGTGACGCGGATTGATGCTCATTTGCTCAAACGGGATGGGCCTGCGCGCCTGTGCTACATGGGCACGGTGCTGCGCACGCGCGCCGATGGCTTCGGCGGTTCGCGTAGCCCTTATCAGGCCGGTGTCGAGCTGTATGGCCATCGTGGCTACGAAAGTGATCTGGAAGTCCTCACCCTGATGCTGGAAACCTTGGCGGTCGCTAACATCGCCGATGTGCATCTGGATTTGGGGCATGTGGCGATTTTTCGAGAACTGGTTCGACAAGCGGGCCTGGATCACGACCAAGAAAAAATCTTGTTTGAAGCGCTGCAACGTAAAGCACTGCCAGAGATTCGCCGACAGCTAATGGCGTGGCGTCTTGCGCCGTCGGCCGAGCGGCTGCTATCGCATTTGGCGGAGTTGAACGGGGATATGGCGGTGCTGACTGAGGCTGAAGCGCTATTAGCCGGAACCGGGGCGGCAATTGATGCGGCCTTGGTCACGCTGCGGCGCCTGGTCACCGCGCTACAGCGCTACCGACCAGAGCTGCCGATCCATATCGATTTAGCAGAATTGCGGGGCTATCACTACCATACCGGCGTCCTGTTTTCCGCCTATGTGCCGGGTCGAGGGCACGCGGTGGCGCAGGGTGGCCGTTACGACGAAATCGGCCAGGTCTTCGGCCGAGCGCGCCCGGCAACCGGATTTAGCACCGATTTGGCGACACTGTTACGGTTGAGCGAGCCGCCGGGTCGGATTCATCGCGGAATCTATGCACCGGATACGGACGATCCGGCCTTGGAGCGGCAGGTGGTGAGCTTACGGATGCAGGGGGAGCGGGTCGTGCGGGCTTTGTCCGGTGGTGCCGAAACGCCGCCCGGTTTGGGGTGTGATCGGATATTGGTGCGCCGGGGAGAGGAGTGGGTGGTTGCTCCGGTGCCAGAAGAGCCTGTTGGACAGGGCCGGATTCATTGAGCCACTTTCAGGAAGCAAACATGGGCAAAAACGTAGTTGTCGTCGGCGCGCAATGGGGTGACGAGGGCAAAGGTAAGGTGGTGGATCTGCTCACCGAACATGCGGCAGCGGTCGTCCGTTTTCAGGGCGGGCATAACGCGGGCCATACCTTGGTGATCGGTGGCCAAAAAACCGTTTTGCACCTGATTCCTTCCGGCATTCTCCGGGATGGCGTCGATTGCTTGATCGGCAACGGGGTGGTGCTCTCGCCAGAAGCTTTGCTGGCCGAGATCGACGCGCTCGAAAAACGCGGTGTGGCGGTGATGGAGCGATTGCGGCTGAGCGAAGCCTGTCCGCTGATTTTGCCTTATCACGTTGCGCTGGATCAGGCCCGTGAGAAAAAACGCGGCGCTCAAGCCATCGGTACCACCGGACGCGGTATCGGCCCGGCCTATGAAGATAAAGCGGCCCGGCGGGCAATCCGGCTGGGTGATTTGCTGAATCGGGATCGTTTCGCTGCCAAGCTCACCGAGGTGATGGGGTATCACAACTTCGTCCTCCAACATTATTTTCAGGTCGATGCGGTCGATTTCCAGAAGACCTACGATGAAACGCTGACGATGGCGGAACGGTTGCGTCCACTGGTCGCCGATATCACCGCGTTGTTGGGCGAGCATCGGCGGCGTGGCCACAACGTGCTGTTCGAGGGCGCGCAAGGGGCGATGCTCGACATTGATCACGGCACCTATCCCTATGTCACCTCCTCGAATACGACAGCAGGCGGTGCGGCGACTGGAACCGGGTTAGGGCCAGGCTATCTCGATTACGTGTTGGGCATCACCAAGGCCTATACCACGCGGGTGGGAGGCGGACCCTTCCCGACTGAATTGTTCGATAAAACCGGCGATTATTTGGCCGAACGCGGCCATGAGTTTGGTTCGACCACCGGCCGGCGGCGGCGTTGCGGCTGGTTCGACGCAGCGGTGTTGCGGCGTTCGGTGTTGAACAACAGTGTGTCAGGATTGTGCGTGACCAAGCTGGACGTACTGGACGGCTTGGAAAGCATCCAGGTCTGTGTGGGCTATCGCTACGGCCAGGAGCGACTCGATTGTGCCCCGTTGGGCGCTGAAGCCTTGGCTGCTTGTGAGCCAATTTACGAAGAGCTGCCCGGTTGGCAGCAGCCCACTGCTGGCGTGCGCCGTTATGAAGATTTGCCAGCCAATACCTTGGCTTATTTGCGGCGGCTTGAAGAGTTGACTGAGCGGCCTATCGCCCTGGTTTCCACCAGCCCGGATCGGGCTGATACCATCGTATTGCGAGATCCCTTTGGTGCCTGAAATCCGCCAAAACAAAAGGCCCGGCGTTAACCGGGCCTTTCGATAAAATCTGGTGCCGAAGAGAGGACTTGAACCTCCACTGGGTTACCCCAACTAAGACCTGAACCTAGCGCGTCTACCAATTCCGCCACTTCGGCTTAAAGTCGCCGGTTCAGCGGCGACGGGAGCGCACTATACGGATTGCCTCTCACGCTGTCAATTTTTCCCTTCCCTCTCTTAACCCGCTACCGATACCTTTAATGACTGCAAAAAAACGTGATGCCTGGCGCCGCATGGACCCCTTTCTCAACCGAGAGCAAGAGAAATACGGTCGTCCTTCGCCCAGCCGAGAATTTATCCTGCACTATTTGGAAGAGCGGGGAATGCCCCTAACGTTGGGCGAATTGTGCGCTGAGTGGGGGATCAGTGACAGTTGGGAAGTCGAGGCGCTCTCCCGTCGGTTGCGGGCCATGGAGCGAGACGGCCAATTGATCCGTAACCGTCGCGAAGGCTATGGATCGGTTGCCAAGATGAATCTGGTGCCGGGGCGAGTGATCGGTCATCCAGAAGGGCATGGTTTTTTGATCCCTGACGCCGGCGGCGACAATCTGTTCCTCTCACCCCGCCAGATGCGCAAACTGCTGCACGGCGACCGGGCAGTGGCGCGAGTGATCGGGGTCGATTACCGGGGTCGGCGTGAAGGTGCCGTCGTAGAAGTGCTAGAGCGCAACACCGAAATAGTGGTTGGGCGCTTTTGCGAGGAGCGCGGGGCGTTCTTCATCGTTCCCGACAACAAACGGATCAATCAGGACATCATGGTACCGGCGGATGGACGTGGTGAGGCCCGCGCCGGCCAAATCGTCATCGCCGAGTTGATCGAACAGCCCAGCTCGCAAAGTCGCCCGCTCGGCCGGATCAAGGAAGTGCTGGGCGAACACATGGCGCCGGGCATGGAAGTACGCATCGCCATCGCCAGCCACGGTATCCCGATAGACTGGCCAGATGCGGTGTTGGCGGAGGTGAGCCATTACGGCGATACAGTGCCGGACGATGCCAGGCAAGGCCGTTGGGATCTGCGTGAGATCCCATTGGTGACCATCGATGGCATCACCGCCCGCGATTTCGACGATGCCGTGTACTGCGAACAGCGTGGGGCCAACTGGCGTTTGCTGGTGGCCATCGCCGATGTGTCGTGGTATGTGCAGCCCGGTACGGCATTGGATCAAGAGGCCCGCAAGCGCGGCAATTCGGTGTATTTCCCGGATCGCGCCATCCCGATGTTGCCGGAGGTGCTTTCCAACGGTCTGTGCTCACTCAATCCCGCTGTGGATCGCTTGTGCATGGTCTGCGAGATGGCTTTTAACGCCGAAGGTCGCATGATTCGCTCACGCTTCGCCGAAGCGGTGATGCGCTCACAGGCCCGGTTGACCTACGATACCGCTGCGGCCATCGTTGCCGACCGTGATCCGCATGTCCGCAAGGAATACGCCGCCCTAGTGCCGCATTTGGACCGCCTACAGACGCTGTATCAGGTGCTAAAGGCAGCACGCGAACAGCGCGGCGCGATGGATTTCGACACCCAGGAGACGGTGATTGAGTATGGCGCGGATCGCAAAATTGAGCGAATCTTGCCGACTGAGCGCAATGACGCCCATCGTCTCATTGAAGAGTGCATGATTGCCGCGAATGTGGCGGCGGCGCGTTTTTTACAGCGCAACAAGATACCAGGTCTTTACCGGATTCATGAGGGACCTACCGAGGAGCGCTTGAAAAAACTGCGGGCTTTTCTCGGTGAGTTGGGTTTGGGGCTGAGCGGGGGTGAGAAGCCGACACCACGCGATTACACTCGAGTTTTGGAAGGTGTTAAGGGCCGAGCAGACGCCCATCTGATTCAGACCGTCATGCTGCGCTCGCTGGCTCAGGCGACTTATAGTCCTGCGAACGCCGGTCATTTCGGGTTGGCGCTGGAAGCGTATGCGCATTTCACTTCGCCGATCCGCCGCTATCCCGATTTGCAGGTGCATCGTGCCATTCGTCATATCCTCAATGGCGGTAAGGCGGCTGATTTTCCCTACACTCAAGCGGATTTGCTTGGCTTGGGCGAGCATTGCTCAATGACCGAGCGGCGGGCCGATGAAGCAACGCGCGATGCGGTGGAATGGCTCAAGTGCGAGTTTATGCTGGATAAGATCGGTCAGGTTTACGATGGCGTTATCACCGGCGTAACCGGGTTTGGCTTGTTCGTCGAACTGAGCGGGGTCTACGTTGAAGGGCTAATCCATGTGACCGCCTTGCGCAATGACTACTACCAATTCGATCCGGTCGGCCAGCGCTTGCGCGGCGACCGCTCCGGGCAAATTTACCGTCTGGGTGATAGTTTACGGGTGCGGGTGGTGCGGGTGGATTTGGATGAGCGCAAGATCGATTTTGAATTGATTGAGAGCGGGCGCCGCGATGAAAAACCGCGATCTCCGCGGAGTCGCGGCCCACGCAAAAAGGGTTGAATACAGTGCTGGAGGAATCGATCCACGGCATCCATGCAGTGGCGGCGGCGTTGAAGTACGAGCCAGAACAGTTAAGCGGGGTGTGGGTAGAGCGGCAACGACGGGATGGGCGCTTGCAGACGTTGCTGGAGCAGGCGATGGGCCTTGGTATAGCGGTCCATTACACCGAACGATCCGAGTTGGATCGACTGAGCGGTGGGGCGCGACATCAGGGCATTGTGGCCCGCTTGGCCGGGCGCCGGCCTGCGCTGACTGAGGACGATTTAGCGGATTTGCTGGCGGGAGTGGCCGGATCGGCTTTGTTACTGGTGTTGGACGGGGTGCAGGACCCACACAATCTGGGCGCATGTTTGCGTAGCGCGGCAGCGGCGGGCGCCCATGCTGTGCTTGTTCCCGCTGATCGGGCGGTGGGTTTGAACGCGACGGTCCGCAAGGTTGCGTGCGGTGCGGCGGACATCGTGCCATTCGTGCAAGTGGTCAATTTGGCACGGGTACTGCGCGATTTACGCGAGCGGGGCATTTGGGTGATTGGTGCAGCGGGAGAAGCGGAAACCAGTCTTTACACGGTCGATTTCACGGTGCCGACCGCCATTGTGTTGGGCGCCGAAGAAAAAGGGCTGCGCCGTCTGACCCGCGAACTGTGTGATCACCTGGTCCAGATTCCGATGGCGGCCGGTGGCATCAAGAGTTTGAATGTATCGGTGGCGGCAGGAATATTTCTGTTCGAGGCGCGGCGGCAGCGGGCGTTTAGCGCCTGACCGGCTTTTCGTAGCGCGTCATTTCCAAATACCCTTGACCGCCAATTTTTTGATCTCCGAAACGCCCAGTCACTGCAACAGCACCCTCCCAGTACCGCACCGTTAGCCGCATTTCCTGATCCACGACCTTTGGGGTAATGGTCAAATCCAAGCTTTCGGCCGGCAAACGCAAGCGCCACTGGGCCGGATAACGGTCGCCAGTCCTTGGGCTGACCCACTCGCCCAACGGCTGCAAGTCCATTTCGTTCCAGCTTAGCGCCCGCGTTTGGCCATCGGCCGTGATTAGCGTTCCCTTGCTGAACGGGTCCGCGCTGCCATCTTTGTGGCGCATCCGATAGAGCATGAGGTCTCGCCCATCATCCAGTTGCAGGGCGAACCAGTCCCAGCCACTTTGCTCCGGCCCCAGGGCACTGGTACTCCATTCACGGTCCAGCCAACTGGTGCCGGTGACTTGGAAGGTCTTTTCGGCGACCTGAACCGTGCCTTGGGCGGATAGACGGGTATAAGAGTAGTAATAAGAGGCATTGCCCGGTTCGGCGCTTTTTTGGCTTAAACCTCGGTCACCTTGCAGTACGATAGGTTTGGTGGTGTTGAGTATTAGATCAAGCGCTATAGAGTCTTGCTGGGCGCGAACTCGCAGTGGAAAGGCGCCGGTTTCAGTTCCAGTCAAGGCCCAGTCATCTAGCCAGACTCGAAACGGTGTGGCTTGCACTCCCGCCAGACCCACCGCGCCGCGACTGAATCGCTCGAAGGCATGATGCTGTGCGCCTGCGACATCGGTGAGTGCGAAATGGCCCATGTAGACCTGATTCGTCCGCCAAACTGAATCGCTGACCGGTGGCTGTGGTGCGAGAGCGATGCGAAACAGGGTTAGTTGATAACCGAATTGCCGTCCAGTGGGATCGGCTAGATTGCCGGTGACATACCACCATTCGTTACGGAAGGTGGGGTGTGAGCCATGATCGGCTGGAAACGCGAAGGGGCGCGGCGCATAAGCGCGCTCGTAGCCGGTTATCTCGGTGTTACCACCCAGGGCCGATCCAACCGTCATCCCGGCGGTTAAGTGGGCTGGGCTGGGTCGAAACAACTGGTTGGCGACACTAATCAGCAAAGCCACCCCGAGCAAGCCGACCAACCATCCATAAAGTCGGCGCATTTATTCGGCTCGCAGCGCGTCGGCCGGTCGGGTGCGAGCCATGCGCCAGATGGGATAAAGCCCTGCCAGCAGGGCCGCGATGATCGCCAGTGCGAGTGTTTCCAGGAGCAGCCAGGGATCGACATGGTAGGGTAGAGTCCAACCGAAGGCCCGCCGGTTGATCACGAAAATCAGCACAGCCGCGAGCAGCAATCCGACTGGAAAAGCCAGCAAGCCTGCCACGGCGCCCATAAAGCCCGTCTGCAACGATACCAAGAAGCCGATCTCGCGCGGAGTCATGCCGGTGGCGCGCAACACGGCGAATTCTCTTGCACGCTCCAGTTGCAAAGCCGATAGCGCGCTCAGCACCCCGACCACCGCTACCAGAATCGCCAGTAGGCGCAAGACATTGGTAATCGTGAAGGTGCGGTCGAAGATTTCCAGCGTCCTAGCCTGAATATCCCGATTCGGCCGAATCATCAGCGGCTGAAGGGTGCCTAGCCGCTCCTGCAAGCGTTCGCGCAACGTCGCCAGGTTTTCTCCCACGACCGCAAATACGGCTGCCGAGCCGATATCAGCATCGTGCCAGTACCGTTCATAACTGGAGCGCTGGATCAAAATACGGCCGTGTTCGGAGCCATAGTCCAGGTAGATCCCCGCAATGGCGAATTCATGCAAGCCATCAGCCGTCATCAAGGGTAGAGAATTGCCCACATTAAGCCGCTGGCGGTAGGCGAGGGGTTCGCTGATTAACACCGACTCGCCAGTTTGGAAGGCGTGCCAAGCTGTGGCTGGATCGCCAGCGATCAGGCGATAACCGGCTTGCGCCGCCGGGGCAAGTTCTGCGGCGATCAGTTGGATTGGGCGACCGCCGAGTTCAGCGCTGGCGCGTCGGTAGGTGGAAACCGTCGCCACACCCGGCGTAGTCCGCAAAGCAGCCAGCGTTACCGCTTGTAATACCTCAGCGTTGTTGCCGCCCTCGGTGCCCGTTGGCGCGAGGTATAAATCCGCACTAAGCAAGTCTTTGATCCAGATCGCCACGCCACCGCGAAAGCTATCCACCATCACGCCAACCCCGACCGTGGTGGCGAATGCCACCATCAATGCGGCCACGGCGATACCGGTGCGGCTGAGATGACGGGCAACGTCCCGGTTGGCCATCCGGGTTAATAGATTCAATCGGTCCACGAGCGATTGATTGATGCGGACAACATAAACCACAGTAGGTGGGGTCAGCAGGGCACAACCGAAAATCAGCAAAAACAAGCCGATGAAACCGGACACCAGTGAATCTGAAAGAGTCAAGATCAAGCTACCACCGCCCAGGCTCGTGAATCCGGCCAGCGCCAACCGAGGCACCGCAGCCTGCCAGCGGGTTTCCAAGTACGAACGGCTTAATGCTGCGCCAGGCGGTGCATTCGCTGCTTCCCGCGCCGGTAACCAAGCCGCTGCCAAGGTTGCTGAGATGCCCAGCGCTGCGCCCTTGAGCAATGACCACGGATCGATTAAGAACTCACGGACGCTCACGGTGTAATACAAATCATTGATGGTGCGGGTGACGAGGTTTACCAGTCCCGAACCCAGCCACAATCCCAATAAACCACCCAGAAAGACACCGGCTAAACCGAGCAGTAACGCCTCACCCAGCACACCCACGAACAATTCACCGCGCGTGGCGCCCAGCGCTCGTAGCATCCCCAGCAGGCTGCGCCGCTGTACCACCGAGAACGAGGTCGCGTTGTAAATCAAGAAGGTGCCGACCACCAGCGCCAACAGGCTCATTGCTGTTAGGTTCAGCGAAAAAGCGGCGCTTAGATCAGCGGTTGCCTGATTGCGTCCTTGGGCGTTTTCAAGCCGAAAACCGCCCGGCAGCCAGGCGCGCAACTCGTCGGCAATCCGTGCACCGGCACGGCCATCCGGCAGGATCAGATCGATATGACTGAGCCGACCTGGCAATCCTAGCAAGACTTGTGCGGTGCTGATATCGGTGATGAGCAGACCTTCCATCTCCGGGCCGTCTAGGGTGCCAGCGCGTTTTAGCGTGAAGGATTGATTGCCCCGTTGTAAGGTGATTTGCTCGCCCAGGGTGGACGGCATCAATGCGGTATCAGGTTCCTGGATCAGGGCGCTTAAATTCATGCTACCGTCGCTGGTGTTGGCTGCGGCGGCACGAAATGGCCCTTCGGCGAAAGGGTCGATACCCAGAATTTGCAGTAGTTGACCAGGTTGGCCTTTTTGTGGCAGATAGCCGGTCACCACTGGTGCTGCAAGCCGAAATCCACGTTCAACCCGCAAAGCGCGGTAAAGGGTTTCGGGAATGCCACTCGAACCACCGACGATCTGATGGGTCGCGTGGCCGGTGATGCGGCCCATGGTGAGATCGAAGCTCCGGCGGGCGCTGGCGTTGGCGAGATCGACGGCCAAGACGACCGCAACGCCAAGCGCGATACCGAGGATGGATAAACCCAATTGCCAGGGGTGGTGCAGGGGATGGCGGAGCAGCGCTCGCCACAACAAGGGCGTCACAACGTAATATCCTGAATCTGGCCGGATTCCAGATAAAGTACCCGGTCGGCCCGCGCCGCGACATCACGGCTGTGCGTGACCATGATGATGGTCGTGGCTGCCTGGCGGTGCAGGTCCAACAACAGTTCCAAAATGCGCTCACCGGTTGTGGTATCCAGATTTCCTGTCGGTTCATCGGCCAACAAGAGCAGTGGGCGGTGAATCATGGCGCGGGCAATGGCCAGTCGCTGTTGCTCGCCGCCTGATAGCCGTTCGGGAAAGCTGTCGCGCCGGTCCCTAAGATTGATATAGGCCAATAGTTCTGCCGCCCTACAATACTCCACCTCGGCGGTCAGCCCATTAAGCTCGAGCGGCAGCAGCAGATTTTCCTGAACGGTTAAAGTTGGGATAAGATTGAAAAACTGAAACACAAAACCGATATGGCGGCGCCGGAAGTGCGTGCGCTCGCTCTCGGTCAAAGCCGCCAGCGACCGGTCTTCGATCCAGATGGTCCCGGCGTCGGGCAAGTCGATACCACCGAGCAAATTAAGGAGCGTGGATTTGCCAGAGCCGGATTGTCCGAGCAAAGCGACAAATTCACCCCGGCCAATATCCAAATTCATGCCGTTGAAGATGGTCCGCTTTTTATCTCCTTCAGTATAATCTTTGCTAAGATTACGAATTGAGACAAAAGTGGGTGCCGGAGTTGGGGTTTCCATCTAAACTCATCAATTAAAAGCTTTAAATTTAAATTAGCTGCTGAGTGGGTTGTCTTTGAGCGACAGTAAGTTCAACCTATTTCTTGAGTTTTGCTACTGTTAGAGGTCGCGCAACTTCACGTTATGCGGCTGAATGGTTTCATGATTTAGAGTGGGCTGAATAGCGTTTCTGGGATATTTTAAGATCAGATATTTTCAAAGGCTTTGGGAGTCCTCGTATGGAAAAGCGTAGGCTGTGGGTTGGAGGGGCGGCCATCGCTCTCTCGCTGGGAATTACTCTTTTACTCGGTGCTTGTGCCAGGCAGCAGCAGGCTGGGTTACCGCCATCGACCAATTATAGTTCCCATACCTCGTCGCCGGATACTTACAATTACCAGATAGGGCCTGGCGATCAGGTTCAGATTTTTGTCTGGAGAAATCCTGAGGTTTCCCAGAGTGTTGTTGTTCGCCCGGATGGGAAGATCACCACCCCGCTGGTGGAGGATCTGCAAGCGAGTGGGAAAACCCCCAACCAGTTGGCCCGCGATATGGAAAAAGCGCTGGAGACATATATCCGCCAGCCAATTGTCACCGTCATCGTTGCCGGTGGTATCGGGCCTTACAGTGAGCAAATCCGTGTGATTGGCCAAGTGGGCGGTGGGTCACAGCAAGGCGGCGGCGGGCGAGTCGCTGGTGCTCAAGCTCGGGCAATCGCATACCGCTACAAAATGACCCTGCTGGATGTGATGGTCGCTGTCGGTGGTTTAAGTGAATTTGCCGCTGGGAATAACACCAAGCTGGTTAGAGTGGTCGAAGGCAAGCAGCAGGAATACCAGGTGCGATTGGAAGATCTGCTCAATGGCGATATTACCGCCAACGTGGATATCTTTCCCGGGGATATTCTGATCATTCCCGAAGCCTGGTTTTAAGCCAGTTGATCGGCGGATAAGGAAGTAATCCACGATGAATGAATTGATCGAACAGATCCTGAGCTATCTGCGGGGGATTTGGCGCAATCGTTGGTATGCTATTGCGTGTACATGGTTAGTTTGCCTGATTGGGTGGGGGGTGGTCTTGCTTTTGCCCGACCAATATCAGGCTTCTGCCCGGGTTTATGTGGATACCCAGACCGTTCTTCGTCCTGTGTTGCAGGGCTTAACCGTCGATCTTAACCCTAATGCCCAGGTTGAATTGATCACCCGCACGTTATTGAGTCGGCCCAATTTAGAAAAGATTGCCCAATCGACAGGCTTGGACAGGCAGGCGAAAGACGCCGAGGCTTTGGATGGCTTATTGACCCGATTGAGTAAGGACATCGGTTTTGCCAAGAGTGGCGCGGATCTCTATGCCATTACGTATACAGACCCTCAGCCGGAATTGGCTAAGAAAATGGTGCAAACCATTGTCGATGTATTCGAGAAAAACCTGGTCGGCAATACCCAGCAAGGTACCGATACCGCTCTGCGGTTTTTGGGTGAACAGATTCGCGAGTACGAAGCCCGTTTGGTTGAAGCGGAAGAGCGCCTCAAAGCCTTCAAAATCAAAAATGCTGGCCGCATGCCTTCGGAAGGGCAGAATTATTACGGCCGTATGCAGCAAGCCTCTAATGATTTAGAAGCCATCCGCTTGGATCTGGCGCAGGCGGAGAATCGCCGTGCGGCCCTGCAACAACAATTGGGCGCCGCCTTACAGCAGCAGGCCAAAAGCGATAGCGCAGCGGGTGGTGAAACCCCCGAAGCAGCGGTGGTGCTGCCGGTCGATACGCGCATCCAGGCGCTTGAGCGGCAACTTGATCAGTTGCTGATCCAGTATACCGACAAACATCCAGACGTTAATATCTTGCGCAAGACCATCTCTGATCTTAAGAAACAGCAGGCGCAAGAGCGCGCCCAATACACGGCGAGCCTTCCACAAAGTAGAACCGTCATTAGCCGGACGCCGAAAACCTATTCGTTTATTGATGAGCTGAGAGTCAAACTAGCTGAAGAAGAGGCTAATATCGCCTCGTTGCAAGTACGCTCGGCCGAATATGCCAAGCGGTATAACGAGCTGCGCGGCCAAGCCAGCGTTCTTCCCCAAGTGGAAGCTGAACTGACCTCTTTAAATCGCGATTACGAGATTAATCGGAAAAAATATGACGAATTGATCTCACGGCGTGAATCGCTGCGGTTGTCTGAGCAAGCGGAGCAATCCAAGCAGGATGTGCGTTACCGGGTTGTCGAACCGCCTCGGGTACCGCCGATACCCAGTGGACCCAAACGCTTGTTGTTGATGAGTTTGGTTCTGGGTGTAGGGTTGGGGGCTGGGGTGGGGCTGGCCTTGTTGGTTTCTCAGCTTTGGCCGACCTTTGACAACCGGCGCAGCCTGATGCAGATCACTAATATCCCAGTACTCGGCAGCGTCGGCGTGGTGTTGTCCCCTCTAGCGTTGCGTCGGGAGCACAGGATGGTGGCTGTATACGCCTTATCGGTCGGCGCTTTATTTTTAGCTTATGGCGGTTTAATGGCTTGGCAACTCTTTGGAACTCGTTATAACTTTCTTGCTGGCTAATGAGGCTACGCTGATGGATAGCATCGAAAAAGCCATGTTCGGCCGCTCAGTTAGCGCGGTTACGCGCCCACCTGCTGTGATTCCTCCCGTTCCACAAAGCCGAGAGGATGTGATTGAACGGGCTGTGAACTTGCCGAGCAGTGCTCCGATTACCAGCCCCAACCTGCCGGAGGCCCACAGGCGTACTCGGCGCTCTGTGACCTTGGACATGGAGAGAATTCGGGCGTCCGGTTTGCTGGTGCCGGATAGTCAGCGCAGTCGGATCAAGGAGGAGTATCGCCAAATCAAGCGGCCTTTGCTGATGAATGTTGATGGCAAAGGAGCGGCTAAAGTCGATCATCCCAATTTGATCGGGGTGACCAGCGCTCGGGCTGGTGAGGGTAAGACATTTACCGCTTGCAATTTGGCCTTGAGCATCGCCTCCGAGCGCAATCGCACGGTCTTGTTAGTAGATGCTGATATTCTCAGACCCGCCGTGGCAAAGATGCTCGGTTTCGAAGGGGATCAGGGATTGGTGGATTTCTTGGCCGACGATCAAATGGAATTGGCGGACGTGTTGGTGAGTACCAATATGTCTTCCTTGACGGTGTTGCCAGCCGGCAGCAAACACCATTTATCGGCGGAGTTGTTAGCCGGCGATAACATGCGTCGATTAACGGCCGAGATGAGCCAGCGCTACCCTGACCGGATTGTTATTTTTGATGCACCACCGTTACTAGCAACCACTGAAGCGCGTATTTTAGCCAGCCTTATGGGCCAGGTGGTGATGGTGGTTGAAGCCGAGCGAACGCTGAGAGCGCACGTTAAAGAAGCGTTGAGTCTGCTGAACCCGAATCAGATGAGTGGGTTTGTTCTCAATAAGTCACGCGATTTGATTACATCGGGCTATTACGGGAAGGATTATGATGGCCACGATGGGCAGGAGTTTGGCACCTTGCCTCCAGCGGGTTCAATCGGGTGATCACGGAATTCAACCATGCAACGGACTAGTAATCACCCTTATGGGCAAAAGCCGGCCTGCAAGCTGATAGTGCGGGGAGCTGTTTTATCAGTCGTATTCGGCGTGAGTTTTTGCATGCCGGGGCAGGCGCAACAGAGCCGCGATGGTGGTGGGTCAAATGCCTGGCAGATTACCCCTCGAATCAGTGTGGGTGCCATCTATTCGGATAATATCAAGTTGGCACCGGCAAATGCCGCAGAGGACGACTTGGTGCTTGACGTCGAGCCGGGCATTTCGATCCGCAAACGAGGGGGTCGGCTTGACCTCCGTTTGGATTACACGGCTCAGGGTCTACTGTATGCCAATCATAGCGACGCCAATACCGTCAATCATCAATTGCAGGGTTTTGGTAGCGCCGAAATTTTTCAGAAACATTTCTTTTTGGATGCCTATAGCGCTATCTCCCAGGTCTCGGCGACCTCGTCAGGTAGAACCGGTTCACCCGCCAGCTTGGCCTTTTTGAGTAATTTGGATTTAGGCTTGCCCGGTGTGCCCGGGTTGTTTCAGTCTTTTGGGACTTCCGACGAGATCGCCCTGACCGATAACCAAACCACAGGCTATCGTTATGGGATAAGTCCTTATTGGCGCCAGGATATCGGCGGTTGGGTCGAAGGGCTGCTGCGCTATCGTTACGATGGTGTGCGTTATGGTGATCAGAATAAGGTAACGACTACACAAGGCGAGCAGCAAACTGTTAATGCCGATAGTCAGGTCAATACGCTGACGCTTGATCTGAACAGCGGTCGGCGGTTTAACATACTCAACTGGAATATAGGTTATTTTTACCAGCGCCAACAGTTGGATAACGTAACGGACAGCAACGTCACGGCTAATGGCGAGGATCGCCGGGAGCGCTTGGATGCAAGAATCACCTATCGCTTAAGCCAGTATTGGGCTTTGTTGGCTAACGCGGGCTATGAGGATAGCCAAGTTACAGGTTTTGAAAATGCGCGGGATGGTAGCTACTGGGGCTTGGGTGCGATTTGGACGCCCAACCGTTTCCTGGAGGTAGGTGGTTTATACGGGCCTGACGTGAACCTGATCGCCCTGCGTTGGAATCCGTCCACCCGCACCTCCCTGGACGTTAGGCGGCGCGACCGGAACGTCGGCGTCGAATCCGGGGTTCATTGGCAAGGAACTTTCAAGCATCAGGCCCGTGCGAGCACCTGGTCAGTCACTTACCTTGATGAAGTGACTAACGAGCAGCAACTGCTCGGTAGCAGCCTCCTTGCGGTCGGTGCGGATGGCCAACCACTGGCTTTGGAGGAACAGGGCCAGAGCATCTCTGCCGAAGGGCCGTTCGGTCTGACCAATCGGAATTTTCGGCGCAAGCGCCTGGATGCCGGTGTGGTCTATCGGCGAGGGCCTACGGGTATCTCAGTGAATGCATTCAGCGAAGAGCGCCAGACGCAAGATGCTAAATCGATTGAAAGTACCTATGGTGCTGGCGCGCTTTGGACGTGGCGGTTTGCGCCACAGGTGGCCTCGTTTATCGGTGGTGGCTGGGAACACGATGATTTAGGAGAGGAAGCCCAACGGAACGATTATTGGGTATCGATTGTGGGCCTTGCTCAAGCTTTTACTCCCAACTTTGGCGGGTTGATTAGTTATCGCTACTATCAAAACGACGCGGGTTCGGCTGAGCAGGAGTTTCGCGAGAATCGACTCAATGTCCGCTTTAACATGAAGTTTTGAACTTGCCATGTATACCGATTATTACCGCTTCAATGCCAAGCCTTTTCAGTTGAGTCCCGATCCGCGATTTTTCTTCGGAAGTCGTGCTCACGCACGGGCGCTTGCCTATTTGCGCTATGGTTTGAGCCAGGGTGAAGGGTTCATCGTGGTGACCGGCGGCATTGGAACCGGCAAGACCACCTTGGTCAAAAGCCTGTTTCAGGAGTTGGACCCAAGTCAGGTCGTAGCCGCCCAGCTAGTAACGACTCAGTTGGAAGCCGATGAACTGTTGCGAAGTGTCGTAGCCTCATTCGGATTGCCTTACGAGGGTATGGGAAAGGCAGCATTGCTTAAGCATTTCGAGGATTTCTTGCGCGGTCATGCTCGGCAGGGGCGACGGGTTTTATTGGTGGTGGACGAAGCCCAGAATTTGCCGCCTAAATCGCTTGAAGAATTGCGAATGCTGTCAAATTTCCAGATTGGCGAGACGCCGTTATTGCAGAGTTTTCTATTAGGCCAGGAAGAGTTTCGCCATACGTTGCAAGAGCCGAGCATGGAACAACTGCGCCAGCGTGTAATCGCTTCCAGCCACTTGACTCCGTTAACCGAGGAAGAAACGCGGGATTACATCGAACACCGGCTGCGGGTTGTCGGTTGGGATGGGCGACAGCCGATGTTTACCGAAGGCGTCTATCCGGCCATCCATCGCTTTACCCAGGGCATTCCGCGTCTGATCAACGTTTTTTCTGACCGCCTAATGCTGTATGGTTTTTTGGAAGAGTTGCGAGAGTTCTCGCCGGCCGCTGTCGAAGCGGTCGGCCAAGAGTTGGAGCAAGGCCGCGAAGTTGGCGTACAGGGGGCGGGCCGTAATAACCGTTCGCTGTTGCGGGTCAGCCATGCCATGGAGCAACGCCTGATCGAGTTGGAAGAAGCGATGGAGACGGTGTTGCAGCACCCCGAATGGCAAGATGCCCAGTTAGAACGTATGGAGCGACGCTTGGCCCAAGTGGAGCCGGCAGTCCGCGTGCTGCGACGTGAATTGGCGGATATGAGGCGGCGCATCGACCAGCAAGATCGTATGGATGACCCCTTCCTTGATGATAAATTTGGCGACGCCCCGTTTGCCGATGACAAGAGATCGGCGCAAGCCAGTGTTGAAGAGCACCCACTCTTGTGATGTTTGCAAAGTCCTAACCGGTTGGACTGGATTTTAGCGGTCCACGCATCAAGTCTGCCAGCGACCCGCCAGCCCGGTTGCTGGGTTGGCTAATGAGCGGAATCCGGCCAGTCGAGCACTGTTATGCTGGCGACTCCCTAAGATCGGCATGACGCCGTGCGCTAAAATACTGAGCGCTGCCCGTTCGCCGAGCAGTGCTTCAACAGCGGGTTGTAATGCCCGTTCCCCGGCCTGCTGATAACTATGGGCAGAAAGATCATCAAGGGCGAGCGGGGCATTCAAGCCGTTCTCGAAGCCGTTTTCCATGAAGCCATCAGCAATCAGCCGCGCACAGCTAAAGGCCGGATTGCCCCAAAGATAAGCATCTGCATCGCGTCCACTCGGCATTTCTTCGAAGGGAAATTGTTCAATAGGATCGGTTTTTTGGCCATAGGGCAGTCGCAGCAGAATGCGCGGTGTCGCCAAACCCAGCCAGGGGGCTATCGAACTGGTGCGTAGAGCTTGCCAGTCTCGTTGGTGTTCGGCCAGGGGTGGCGTCCACAGGGCTGGATCAGTCAGGGATGCAGTGGCTGGGCAACCCAATAAACTCGGTGCCGCCGCCGCCAAAAAGGGTCCGCCGGCCTCAGCGGCCAAGATGCCCAGGCTAGCTAGTAGCGCTATGTCCTCAGTCGTGGCGCCAAAGTGATAGTCTCCAACCCATAAAGACCAGGGGTGCCCGTCTGCCGCACGTACTCCCTGGTCAATGAGGATGCTGTAGAGTCGGGTCGCTCGCGGATCATCGCCTGCTGCGCGCAAGTCGGCTAACAACTCGTTCCGGGTCATATCGAACAGTTCAATTTGCACCGCATCACTATCGACATGGGCCACCAGATCGTAGGTGCTGCGCCAGGTGGCTTCCAGGGCTTGAAAGTCCGGGTGGTGCAGGATTGCTCGTAACCGTTCTCCAAGCAATGCGTCGGTCGCGGCCAGCCATGCCGCTTGTTGGTGATCGGGCTGCACAATATGGGGTTGGACGATGGCCTTGACTAACCCATCAATCGCGCCGACTCCCGAACCGGTTCCAGTCTGAGCGTGACTAGGCGTTTTCCCCAATAACCGTTCTAACAAGGCGTTGTGGTCTTCTGTGGGGGGTTGTGAGGGGTTTGGCGATTCCACAGTGAGCGATGGGTGCGGCTGGGTGACTTGGGCAAGATCGGCTAAATTTGGCGGGTTGGCGCGAGAACGGCACAGGCTTTGCAAGCTTTCTAATTGGCGGCACAGGGCATCAGGGTGAAAATCGTCGAGTTCGCTAAAACGGAGCGTGATGGCCTCGGTACTTGTTTCCCCATGGAGTGGCAGAGAGAGCCTGGGAGCTAGTCGGGACATAACGGCAGCGAAACGATCCATATCCACCGGCAACGGCGGGCGACCCGCCCGGTCAAGCCCAGATGCCGGTGTTTCTCCGGCAGCCCGACCGCTGAAATCGGCCATGATCAAGATGCGGAATGGTGCCTCTGGATCGGGTTGAGTGGGTGTCGAAATCGCTGTCGGCAAGGTCAACCGAAACTCGATACGATCTGGCATGGGATTGGCTCTCCTGGCTGAGCGGGGATACTAACAGGTTAGTGCGGTACTGGTGTTTTTGCCGGATGACCGACGCCTTTTTTGCCGGGGATTGCTGCTAAACTCAACCATCGGGCTGCTTGGCGCAGCGGGGACGCGGAGTCTAACAATATGGCTACCACTCAAAAACATCGAATCGCCGCCGTCAACAGCATCTTGGGCGAGGATGTGTTGCTGCTTGGGCGGATGACCGTCAAGGAACAAATGAGCCGGGTGTTTGAGTGCCATTTGGATCTGTTCAGCGAGAAAAGGGATATCAAGCTGGCTGATGTGCTGGGCACCAACATGACGGTTCGTTTTGAGCTGCCTTATCAGCAGGGAACCCGTTATTTTAATGGCTTGGTGACTCGCTTCAGTTATGAAGGGACTCACAACGTGCGTTATGGCTTCTATCGCGCCGAGTTGAGTCCTTGGTTATGGTTTCTGACCCGCACGTCCGATTGCCGGATTTTCCAGAACAAAACCGTGCCGGACATTATCAAGGAAATTTTTCGGGAGCAGGGGTTTAGTGATTTCAAGGATGCCCTGAGCGGTAGCTACCGCGAATGGGAGTATTGCGTCCAATACCGAGAAACGGATTTCAACTTCGTCAGCCGGATGATGGAGCAAGAGGGAATCTACTACTACTTCTCGCATGAAAATGGCAAACATATTCTGGTGTTGTCCGATAACGTCGGCTCCCACAGCGAGTTCCCCAAATATGAAACTGTTCCCTATTTTCCACCGGATATCCACGCTCATCGTGAACGGGATAACCTGTCGGAATGGTTCGTTGACCAAAGCGTTCAGCCTGGCGCCTATGTTCTGAACGATTATGATTTCACAGCCCCGCGCAAATCGCTGCGGGCGGTTTTGAACCGACCTAAATCCCATGCGCTGTCCGGTTTCGAGATGTATGACCATCCGGGTGAATACACCCAGTTGGGTGATGGCAACAGCTATTCGAAAATCCGCCTGGAGGAGTTACTGGCGCAACACGAGGTGGCGGTGGGTCGTGGTGACGCCGCCGGGTTGGCGGCTGGTTATCTGTTTAGCCTGACCGGCTGCCCGCGCGAGGACCAGAACCGTAAATATCTCATTGTGTCGGCCCATCACGAGATTGAATCCGACGAATACCAAACCCTGACCAGCGCGCCGGTCTCCGATAAACCTTATCGGGGTGAAATCACCGCCATTGATGCCCAAGCGCAGTATCGAGCGCCGCGGGTGACTCCAAAGCCGATGGTGCAGGGGCCACAGACCGCGATTGTGGTCGGTCCAGCGGGCGAGGAGATTTATACCGACCCATACGGCCGGGTGAAGTGCCAGTTTCATTGGGATCGCTACGGCCAGGCCAATGAGAGCAGTTCGTGCTGGATTCGGGTATCGCAATTGTGGGCGGGCAAGCAATGGGGTGCGATGAATATCCCGCGCATTGGCCAGGAGGTGATCGTCGATTTTCTCGAAGGCGACCCCGATCAGCCGATCATCACCGGTCGGGTTTACAACGGTATTAACATGCCGCCCTACGAGTTACCGGCGAAGGCCACCACCTCGACCCTGAAAAGCAATTCCAGCAAAGGCGGCGCCGGTTTCAACGAGATCCGCCTGGATGACACCAAAGGCAGCGAACAGGTCTTTGTCCATGCCGAGCGCAATCAAGATACTCGCGTCAAGCTGGATGCATTCGAATGGATCGGCAACGAGCGGCATTTGATCGTCAAATCCCATCAATTTGAGAAAGTGGAAGGCAAAAAACACTTAACCGTCCAAGGCGATCAAAACGAGAAAGTTGACGGCGCGGTGTCGCTGAAAGTCGGTGGCGATCAAAAGGAAGAGATCGGGGGCGACCAACACCTGAAGGTCGGTAGCCGCCAGAATATCAAGGCGGGTGGTACCATCTCGATGGATGCTGGCATGGATTTGCAGCAAAAGGTCGGCATGAAACACGCCGTTGATGCGGGGATGGAGATTCATTTAAAGGCCGGCATGACGGCCGTGATTGAGGCTGGCGTATCGCTGACGATCAAAGTGGGTGGCAACTTCATCAATATCAATCCGGGCGGTGTTTTTATCCAGGGAACGATGGTGATGATCAACAGCAGTGGTGCCGCTGGTTCCGGTGCGGGTTGCTCCCCGCAATCGCCATCGCCGCCCACCGCTCCTGACGAGCCGAAAGAAGCGGCCAATGCTGAATCTGGCCAAGTCAGCGATGCACAGGCGCAGAGTCCGGCACAACAGAAGGCGCAGAAGTTGGGTTCTGTACGAGCTGGTGCGCACGCCCCCAAGGAGGATGATTCTGCGGCCGGCGGCACTGGTGTAGCAGCAGTGCCGCCACCCACCCCCGCGCAACGGGCGCAAGAAGCAGAACAAGACGAGCAAGCAAAAACCGCCCAGAAGGCCAGCGACACCGGTAAGCCTTTTTACCGGCCGCCGGAACCAGCAGCCAAGCCGATTCTCCCTAGAAAACCCCAGGATAAAGAAAAGGATTGATAGGTTATTCGCGTGGCTACCGACCCATTACCAGAGATTTTAAGTCGCCACCTCTTTGCCGATGGGGGAGCACGGGTTTATGCGGTGCTGGATGGCGCCGCTATCCCTGACCTGTTGGAAAAATTACAGGAATATCAAATTGAGCCGGTGTGTTTATACCGTGGCACTTTGATCCCTACGCTGGCTAAGGCCGCTCCCTACCAGGTTCTTTTAGAGCGGGAATCTGGCTTCACGCATTGGTTGTTGCAGAAAGGCTGGGGACGGCATTGGGGTATTTTTGCGCTCGGTCGTGCGGATTGGCGCGCGATGCGTGAGCATTTGTGCGCTTTAACCGTCGCCTATTCTCCTGACCAGCAACCGCTTTACTTCCGCTATTACGATCCGCGGGTGTTGCGCGTCTATTTGCCGACATGCGATACCGATGAACTCTGGGCGCTGTTCGGCCCTATCACGCGCCTGCTGTGTGAGGATGAGGTGGGCCATGTGCTGAGCTATCGGATTGCGGGCGGCCAATTGGTCAGCGAGCGGACGGTGTTGGCGGCCGCAAGGTCAGCGCGGGAGAGTGGCGATGCTGGTGATGCGTGATACCCAGGTACAGGCTTTCGAGAAGGTGGCGGTAGATCACTTTCAGCAAGCGTTGCTTGCCCATGTACGGACTTTTTTTCCGCGCCACGCCGAGGTTTTGGGGCCGGCTCAATTGGAGCGGGTTATCCATCATGCTCTGCAAAAAGCGGCGCGGCGCAATCTGAAGACGGAGCGGGCGGTTTTCTTGTACACCGGCTTGCTGTTGATGCTGGGAAGCGAGTTTGACAAGGACCCGCAGCTACCATGGGTGGTCTGGCGACCGGAACCCGTGCCGTCCGAGGAAGTGGCAGGAGAAGCCGAGAAAGAGCAGGCTATTGACCAGAAAAGCCCCGATGCCCACGTCGAAGGTCTATACGGCCAGGCCATGAAGTTTCTGGATCGGGCGGTTGGTGCGGAGAATCAGTTTTTGCAGAGAACGGTCGAGGCTTTATGCCAAGCCCGGATCTTTGATGAGGTCCCTTCTGCGCCAAGTTTCGGTCACCGATTGTTGCTGTTATTACAGATGCTGGGGCCGGAGCGCTATCGTATCATCGGCGAAGGGCCGCTGCGCGAGCTGGTTCGGCACGGCTATGAAAGCGCGAAACGCTACGGAATGGTCAGTGAGCGGGAGATCATGCACTACATGGCACTGGCTTTCGTGCTGGGAAGCGGGTTTGTGCGTGACCCGCTGTATCCTTGGGCAGGGAGTGTGCTGAGCAGCTCAGCAAAAACTGACGGCGCAGCAAAGGGGCGGGGAGCCGCCTTGTGGCAGGCGGCCCTAGAACATCTTAGCCGATGCCTACCCGCTTGTCCCCGGCGGGCCGAGCAAAGCGCAGCAGCGTTGGCGCGCCCAAATGAATCTTATAACCGGATCATTGAGGGTTAGCTGCAAAGCCTCCTGGCATTCACAGCAGAATTTCCGGGCAGGGCGGGTGACTAAGAAACGACGTTGGGCTGGCGGTCAACCCATAGGCGCCGGATTGAAAGACGACGATCAAATCGCCGATATCCGCTTTCGGTAACTCCATCCGCTCGGCAAGAATATCGAGTGGCGTACACAAGGGGCCGACGACCGTCACGGTTTCCCGCTCAGTTCCAATAACGCGATTACCGACAGCGACTGGATAGTTCTTACGAATCACCTGGCCAAAGTTGCCGGAAGCCGCCAGATGATGATGTAAGCCACCATTGGTGATCAGAAATGTATGGCCGCGTGATACTTTGCGGTCAATCACTTCGGCGACATAAATACCCGCCTCTCCCACCAGATAGCGACCCAACTCTAAGATCACCCGCGCCACCGGGAGTTGTTGCTTCACTATCGGTAGCCAGCGAGCCAGATTGGCGGCGATGGGCGCTAGATCCAGGGGGGTGTCGCCAGGAAAGTAAGGGATGCCGAAACCACCACCGATGTTGAGCGAACAGACCGGCGTGGGCGCATCCACCGCCAAGCGCAGCGCGAGTTCAAAAGTCTGATTTTGCGCCTCAATGATGGCTGCGGGCCGCAGGTTCTGCGAGCCGCTGAAAATGTGAAAGCCTTGAAAATCAAGTGCTAGATCGCTGATTTGCCGCAGCAGCCTCGGTACCTGTTCGGCATCGACTCCAAAGGGTTTAGGGCCGCCGCCCATCTTCATGCCGGCGGCTTTTAGCTCGAAATCGGCATTGACCCGCACCGCCACGCGCGCGGGTCGTTGCTGTTCCTGGCTTAACCGAGCGACGGTTTCCGTTTCATTGAAGGATTCCAGATGAATAGTGATGCCGGCGGCAATAGCGGCCGCCAGTTCCATTGGCCTTTTGCCAGGGCCGGCAAAACTGATTGCCGCAGGCGCCATTCCCGCATCCAATGCGATGTGCAGTTCGCCCAGTGAGGCGACATCGAAACCATTCACCAAACCGGCCATGTGCTGCACCAGAGCCGGCATCGGATTGGCTTTAATCGCATAGTGCAACTCGACAGCTGACGGCAGTACGCCACGCAGTGACGCCACTCGTTCGGTCAGGAGATGCCGGTCATAGGCATAAAAGGGCGTTTGTCCGACTCGCATAGCCAGTTGGGTCAGTGGCATACCACCGATCTGCAAACAATCATCAATCACCGGAAACTGGGCTAGAGGTGGATGGACTGGGCGGCCGTCGCTCATGGCTTATTCTCTACAAACAAGTCACATAACTCTGCGGCCAATGCTTTGCGGTCGATCTTGCCGTTAGGATTGCGGGGCAAATCCGCTTGGCGCGTGATGATTTGCAGCGGAACCATAAAGTTCGGCAGGTGTTGTTTACAGTGGTTGATCAGTTCGCTCTCGTTTAGCCCCTGTTCCAGCAATTTGATGACAGCGACAACGGCTTGACCCAAGGCCGGGTGCGGGATACCGAGCGCTGCGGCCTCGGCGATGCGGCCGCTGCCGTATAGTACGTCCTCAATCTCGCTGGGACTGACTCGATAGCCGGAGGTTTTGATCATATCGTCTTTGCGGCCGATGAAATATAGAAAGCCCTCTTGATCGGCGCGCACGGTATCCCCTGACCAAACGGCCATTTCGACCAGGGGCAAGCCGGGGTCTTGTCCAGGAACGGGACGAAAGCGTTCGGCGGTCTTGGCGGGATCATTCCAGTAACCCTGCGCGACCAATGAACCCCGATGGACCAGTTCGCCGGGTTCATCGGGTTCGCACGGTGTGCCGTTTTCGCGCACGATGAGGATCTCGGCGTTGGGAATCGCCTTACCGATGGAGTCCGGCCGCTGGTCGATTTCTTCAGGCGGCAAATAGGTAGAGCGGAACGCTTCGGTCAGGCCATACATCAAGAACGGTATGGTGTTGGGCAAGGCCCGCCGGAGAGCCGCTAATGTCGCACGCGGCATCGCGCCTCCTGAGTTGGTGAAATAGCGCAAGCTTTCTGCCGCCGCGCCGGGCCATTCAAGCTGGGCCAGTTGTACCCACATTGGGGGAACGGCCGCCAACCCGGTGACCTTTTCGCGGACGACAGTAGTGATGACATCACGCGGCAGCAGATAATCCATCAAGATGACGGATGCGCCGACTGCGAAAGCCGTGGTTAGTTGGCTTAAGCCGTAGTCAAAACTCAGAGGCAGAATGGCCAGAATGCGGTCGGTGGCTTGATTGGCCAGATAATCTGCCACGCTGTGCGCGCCTGTGATCATGTTGCGATGGGAGAGGACGACGCCCTTCGGCTTGCCGGTACTGCCAGAGGTATAGAGAATGGCCGCCATGTCGATGTCGATGGCGTGGGTTCTGCCTTCACCGGCGGCGCTGGCCGTTAGCAGATCGGGCCAACTCAGTGTTTTCAGAGTATTCAATTCCCCCAGCGCAGCAGCGTCTACTAAAATCAGAGTGTGCAAGTCAGGGCATTGAGCGAAATGGGGTTGTAGAGTTTCCGCGCGGTCGCGGGCTGTGACCAAAACCCGCACGTTACAATCCCGGACAATGTAGGCGACTTGCTCCGGCTTCAGCAACGGATTGACCGGTACAAACACCCCATCGGCCAAAGCCGTACCGAACAGGGCGACCACCGTTTCGTGTCGTTTGGGCAGATAGACAGCGATGCGCTCACCGCGCCGCAGGCCCAATGCCCGCAGCCCGCCCGCAGCGGCCTGAACCTCCGCAGCCAGTGTGGCGTAATCAAGGGCGGTTTGCCGATGGACCACGGCGGTCGCATCGGGGCGGTGATTTGCCTGTTCCAGAATAAGTTCGTGCAGCAATCTGACCATGGAGGATTCGGGCGAATGAACTTGAATGAATACGGATGGACGGGGCTAATGATAGTCCTTCCCGCCGCAGTGAGATAATAGGTGGCTCTGCCATCCGCGCTTATTGGAGAGAACTTGCCATGCAGAGACCACCGCTTTGCCAATCGGCTCTATTGCTTTATGGGACCGATGGCTGCCATCTCTGTGAGCAAGCCGAAGCTTTCCTGCACGCGGCGGGCGTCACCGTCGAGTGTGTGGATATCGCCGATCATGAGGATCTATTGGATCTCTATGGTACTCGTATTCCCGTGCTGCGGCGGTCGGATACCGGCCAAGAATTGGCTTGGCCTTTTGATGGCGTGGCGATAAGTCACTTTTTGGCAAGAGGTAAATCAATGACAAGGCAAACATCGTGTACTTATCTGCTGGCGCTTGCGCTCGGCGTCATGGCAAGCCTGGCTCTGACCGAACCGGCGACCGCCGCCGGCCTGCAAATCTCCGAACAGAGCGTTACTGGCCTGGGCCGCGCATTTGCAGGGGGCGGGTTGGTCAACGACGACGTTTCCGCTGCGTACTACAATCCCGCCGATCTGATGTTGGATCAGGGAAATCAGGTACAGATGGGGATGACGTTTATCGGGATCGGTATGAAGACAAACAACGCCGGCTCGTCAGTCCGACTGCCGGGTAATTTGAACGCCGTGCTCACTCGAACCGGCACTGTTCCGGTCTTTGTCACGACGCCGGCAGTGGGGCGCGCCGATGATGGAGGAACGGACAGCCTGGTCCCCAACGGTTTTTATGCCACCAATCTCAATGACCGGATGCGATTTGGCCTCAGCATTACCGCTCCCTTCGCGGTCAGCACCAACTACGGCAGAAATTGGGTGGGCCGTTACCATGCGGTTGAGTCGGAGTTGCTGACGGTCGATATCAATCCCTCGCTAGCCTATCGAATAAACGAACATTTCTCGGTCGGGGCTGGTGTCAGCGCGCAGTATGCCAAGGCACGGCTCACTCAGGCGCTGTTTAATCCCTTGAGTGCTTTCGTGAAGGATGGTTATGCCGAGGTTGAGGCTGATGGCTGGGGGTTTGGTTACAATCTGGGCGCGCTATACGAGCTTGATCCAAATACCCGGTTCAGTCTCAGTTATCGCTCGCGCATCAAACACTCGGTGGAGGGCGAACGGACCATCTCCGATTACATCGCCAGCCGCAACGGCGTTTTACCCGGTAAAGCCGACGTGACCTTGCCCGATTGGGTAGGGTTGGCCGCTTATCGGCGGCTTGATGAGCGTTGGGCGGTCATGAGCAGCATACGCTGGACCAACTGGAGTTTGTTCGACAAGCTGCAAACCGATTTCAGTGATGGCACGAGCAGCGTGACCCCAGAAAATTGGCAGGACAGTTGGGCGTTCAGCATCGGTGCCAGTTACGATTACAGCCCGGAATGGACCTTTCGCGCCGGTTACGTTTACGAACAGACGCCGGTTCCTTCGGCGCAATATCGCACGCCGCGCATTCCTGACAATGATCGCAATGCCTTCGCGCTGGGCTTCAGCTATCATCCTGACCGATGGCTATCTGTCGATTTCGGCTACATGTACATCGCGTTTAAAAAGGCTCATACGGAAAATACCATCGATTTGATCCCGACTTCCCCTGGACTCATCACCGACACCTTGCGGCTTGACTATGACGGTACGGGCCATTTGATCGGGTTGCAGGCCAGTTACCGGTTTTAAGCCTTAGCGACGATCATCAGACCGATAAAGCCGGGGATTTACCCCGGCTTTATTTTTAGGGGTAGACCGAGAGATACTGCTTTCCGTGTGGTTGTGGGTTTCGACAGCCTGAAGCGAGGGTATGAACGCATGAATAACGCAGCAGCCATCCGTCAGGTGGCGGTTCTGGGGGCGGGTGTGATGGGCGCGCAGATTGCCGCGCATCTGGCCAATGCCGATATGCCGGTGGTGTTGTTCGACCTACCGGCCAAAGAGGGCGATCCCAATGGTATCGCCACCAAAGCGATTGCTAATCTGGCCAAGCTGAACCCCGCACCGCTGGCGATCAAGGAGCGCGCCCAGCTTATCCAGCCGGCCAATTACGACCAGCATTTGGAAGCGCTACGGACTTGCGATCTGCTGATTGAGGCCATCGCCGAACGGCCCGATTGGAAAGCCGACCTTTACCGGCGGGTCACGCCCTATCTCAACGACCGGGCCATTCTGGCGACCAACACTTCCGGCTTACCACTCAGTGCGCTGGCGCAATCGGTGCCGGACACGGTGCGTTCGCGCTTCTGCGGCATCCATTTTTTCAACCCGCCGCGCTACATGGCGCTGGTGGAGTTGATCCCGTGCGCGACCACCGATCCCGCGATTCTCGATCTGCTGGAAACCTTCCTGGTCAGCACCTTGGGCAAAGGCGTGGTGCGAGGCAAGGACACGCCCAACTTCATCGCCAACCGCATCGGCGTGTTTTCGATGGCCGCCATCATGCACCAGACCCAAGTGTTTGGCTTAGGGCTGGATTTGGTGGACGCGCTGACCGGCCCCGCGATAGGTCGGGCCAAAAGTGCCACCTACCGCACCGCCGATATTGTTGGTTTGGATACCATGGATCATGTGTTCAAGGGTTCGGCGCACGCGCTGCCGCAAGACCCCTGGCGCTCGTATTACCAGGTGCCTGATTGGTTGAATACCTTGATCGCAAAGGGTGCGCTCGGTCAGAAAAGTGGTGCCGGTTTTTACGCCGGCAAAGGCAAGCAGGTTTTTGATCCCACCACGGGCACTTATCGGGATGCCGGAGCCAAGCCGGATGAGGCGGTACAGGCGATTCTCAAGCGCAAAAATCCCGCCGAAAAATTCGCCGCACTCCGGGCCAGTGACCACCCACAAGCCCAATTCCTGTGGGCCATTCACCGCGATGTATTTCATTACGCAGCGGTGTTGCTGGCGGAAATCGCTGATAACGCCCGTGATGTCGATTTTGCGATCCGCTGGGGCTACGGCTGGAGCCTGGGGCCGTTTGAGATTTGGCAAGCGGCTGGCTGGAAGCAGGTCGCGGCGTGGATTGCCGCAGACATCGCCGCTGGCAAGGCATTGACGACTACCCCGCTACCGGCCTGGGTCGATCAGGTGGACGGGGTGCATCGACCGCAAGGTTCCTATTCGGCGGCGGAAAATGCTTACAAGCCGCGTTCGAGCCTGCCGGTCTATCAGCGCCAGCTTTATCCCGAACCGGTGTTGGGTGAAGCGCCGCACCGTTACGGCGAGACCGTGTTCGAGAACAGCGGCGCGCGGCTGTGGACGACTGGCGATGGCATCGGCATCTTGAGTTTCAAGACCAAGCTGCATGTCATCGGCGATGACGTGTTGGAGGCTGTGCTGGCAAGCCTGAACATCGCCGAACGGGATTTTGCCGGTTTGGTGCTGTGGCAGACCGAAGCGCCGTTCAGCGCCGGAGCCAATCTGGCCGAGGCCGTGTCGGTGGTTTTGGCTGGTGATTTCGTTAGCTTTGAGAAAGCGGTCGCCAAATTCCAGCAAACCACTGCCGCACTGCGTTATTCAGCGATTCCGGTAGTGGGGGCGGTGCAAGGGCTGGCGCTCGGCGGTGGTTGCGAGTTTTTGATGCACTGCGACCGGGTGGTGGCCGCGTTGGAAAGCTACATCGGCTTGGTCGAGGTCGGCGTTGGCCTGATTCCGGCCGGTGGCGGTTGCAAAGAATTCGCCCGGCGTGCGATGGATGAGGCCAAAGGCGGCGATTTGTTGCCGTTTCTGCGGCCGTACTTTGAAGCGATGGCGATGGCCAAAGTGTCGCGCAGCGCCGAAGAAGCCCAGCAACTGGGCTATCTCAAACCGTCCGATGTGATCATCTTCAATCCTTACGAACTGCTGTATGTCGCCAAAGCACAAGTCCGGGCACTGGCAGAAACCGGCTACCGGCCGCCGCAGCCGCGCCCGATCCGGGTAGCGGGCCGCACCGGTATGGCCGCTTTCCAGATGGCGCTGGTCAATATGCGCGATGGCGGTTTCATCTCAGCGCATGACGATCAAGTCAGCCTCAAGATCGCCACCGCCTTATGCGGCGGTGAGGTGGACGCCAATACTTGGGTCGATGAGGCTTGGTTGCTCGGTTTGGAGCGGCAGGCATTCGTCGAGCTGGCCAAGACGCCGCTAACGCAAGCCCGGATTGAGCACATGCTGAAGACTGGCAAGCCGTTGCGCAACTGATCGCGGGGGAGATGAGAATGAGCAAACAGATTCAGGATGCGTATATCGTAGCCGCCGCGCGTACCCCGGTGGGAAAGGTGCGCGGCGCGTTTCGCAACACCCGCCCGGACGATTTGCTGGCCCATGTGTTGCGTGGTGTCTTGGCGCACTGTCCGGGGCTGGACCCCCAGCAGATCGGCGATGTGATCGTCGGGTGCGCCATGCCGGAAGCCGAGCAGGGGATGAATGTCGCCCGCATCGGTCTGTTACTGGCCGGTTTGCCGGACAGCGTGCCGGGCCTGACAATCAACCGTTTTTGCGCCTCCGGGTTGCAGGCGGTGGCGCAGGCTGCCGACCGCATCCGCCTGGGCGAGGCCGAGGTCATGCTCGCCGCTGGCACCGAGACCATGACCCTGATTCCAATGGGTGGTAACAAGATCGCGCTCAACCCAGCGGTGTTTGCCACGCAGGAGCATCTCGGCATCGCCTACGGTATGGGCCTGACGGCGGAGAAGGTCGCGGAGCAGTGGCAGATTTCCCGTGAGGATCAGGACGCCTTTGCGGTGGAAAGCCATCGCCGCGCCGCTGCCGCCATCAAGAGCGGTGAATTCAAACAGGAAATTTTGCCCTATACCGTGATCGAGCGTTCGCCGGACAGCCGGACGATGCAGGTGCAAATCCGCGAGCGGGTGGTGGAACATGACGAAGGCCCGCGCGCTGATTCCAGCTTGGAGGCTTTGGCGAAGCTCAAGCCGGTGTTCGCTGCTCGTGGCAGTGTCACTGCCGGCAACAGCTCGCAGATGAGCGACGGCGCGGGGGCGGTATTGCTGATGAGTGAACGGATGGTCAAGCAGTTGAACCTGCAACCGTTGGCACGTTTTGTCAGTTACGCCGTGGCGGGTGTGCCACCGCAGATTATGGGTATTGGCCCGATTGCCGCGATTCCAAAAGCCTTGGAACGAGCCGGATTAACACAGGCTGATCTCGACTGGATCGAACTGAACGAGGCGTTCGCTGCTCAAAGCTTGGCCGTGATCCGCGAACTGAAACTCGATCCGGCCAAGGTCAATCCACTGGGTGGCGCCATTGCGCTGGGTCATCCCTTGGGCGCGACCGGTGCGATTCGAGTTGCCACCTTGCTTCATGGGCTACGCCGTCGTGGTAAAAAATACGGTATGGTCACGATGTGCATCGGTACCGGCATGGGCGCCGCCGGCGTGTTTGAGGCGCTTTAACCGAACGAGAAGGAATGTGGGCTATGGTGGCAATGCGTGTGGAGGCCGGTCGCGGCTGGGGCTGGATCGTTGAGGGTTGGCGCTTGTTCGTCAAAGCGCCGGGAATCTGGTTGGTCATCATGCTGATCTATTTTGCCATCAGCATCGTTTTGTCGTTCATCCCCTTCGTTGGCACCTTGGCTTCGGTCCTGTTGGGGCCGGTGCTGGCCGGCGGAATGCTGTATGGCGCGGCCGCCCTGGCGCAGGGCCAGTCTTTAGAGGTTGGGCATCTGTTTCAGGGCTTTAAGGACCAGGACCGCATGGGGCCGCTGGTAGTTCTTGGCTTGATCGGCTTGGCGGGTGGTGTAGTGGCAGGGTTGGTACTGTTCCTGTTCATGGGGGGCGGTTTGCTATTGGGCGGTGTCTTGGATACGACCGGTGCGATCATTCCTCCGCAAACCATGACGGGTCTTTTTGCTGGCGCAGGTTTGCTGGCGCTATTGCTTATTCTCCTGCTTTGTATCCTGATCGGTATGGCATTCTTCTATAGCGTACCGCTGGTTATGTTGGCAGGCCAGCAGGTTTGGCCCGCCTTGCAAGATAGCATCGCTGCTTGCTGGATCAACTTTCTACCACTCACGATATTTGGGCTGATTTATCTGGTTTTGGGGGTATTGGCGACGATCCCGCTCGGACTAGGTTTCTTCGTTTTAGGACCGGTCACGGTCGGTGCGGTGTATGCCAGCTATCGGGATGTGTTTGAGAGGCCGGGTAGACCTTCCATCAATCTGGCCAAATAGCGGGATGGTTTGAGATAAGGGGAGGGCGCTGGATGCGCCCGCCTCGTAGTGGCATTTAACCGAATTTGAATTCCTCGATGAGAATCTGAAGCTGTACCAGGGCTTGCGTGTTGATGCTGAGCACTCGAAAGCCGGTATCGTAGAAATCCGGGTTGATATCCCGGCCTGTCCAGAGGCTCTCGGCTTCTACTTCCAAACGCTGGCGTGGCGTATCTTCCTTGGGGATGTCTACCCATAAATGAAAGGTTTTGTTCAGTGGAATAGGTTTGTCACTGACCAGGCGCATCCCTTCCTTGTTGATATCGACGATATGACCGAGTAGCTGGTTAGTCTCCTGATCGTAAACTCGCAAATACATGACCAGATACCAGCGTTTAACTCGGCGTTTTTCAGCTCCTGAAGCGTCATCGCTACTCATTGGGACCTCTTGACGGGTGTTGATTGGTCGGTAGCCGGCCGGGTTGGCCGACGAGGGTGTTTGGCAACGAAAAAATATCAGGTCGCCGATGCGGGACCGGTGCTACGGTCGCGGGGATGCTGCCGTTCAAGCCGGCACGGCCGGGTTCAAACTGTAGGTAACCGTCAGGCTGGCCCGATCCAAAATATGGCCGGCTATCGCGGTGAGCACCTCTGGTCCGGTAAACTGGCCTTCGACTGGACAACGCTCCAAATCGAGCGCGTAAAGGGTGAATACATAATGGTGGACGAGGCTATCGTTCCAGGGCGGGCAGGGGCCATCGTAGCCGAAATAGTTGCCGCTCATCGCCGGATCACCCGCGAACCATTCACGGTAATTATTGATCCCTTGCCGAGTACCGCGCGGGCCGGCGGGGCCTTGTTTGCCTCCCGGCGTGATGCTATCGGAAAATTCACCAGCGTTGATCCGTGCGGGTTCGGGAGCCAGATCGACCAAAATCCAGTGATAGAAATCGGCACGGGGCAGGTCGGGCGGAACTTGTCGGTCTTCCTGATTCACATCATCCGCACGGGTCGGTACATCAGGGTCGTGGCAAATCAATGCCAGCGAGCGGGTGCCGGCCGGCAAGCCTCCCCATTCCAGCGGTGGGTTGCGGTTCGTACTGAGCGCCACATGATTCTTGGGATCAACGACCCCGAATGCATATTCCGCAGGAATCGGCTGTTGATCGCGCAGCGCCGGGCTGGTGAGATACATGAAATTCTCCTTGGTGGGCGATAGAGTGGTGGGCGGAAAAAGCGGTTGCCTGTTTCGGCAAGACCGCGCCTCCAGGAACCAGGCCGAGGCACTCCAGTAAAAGGAGCGGTCGGTTTGGCGGGGCATCATCAGAAAAAAGCCGCCCTGCGCCAGGGTTCCGAGCCATCGTATGGGTTTTTGCGACCATACTCTTTTATCCATCATATTATGGTGATTCGCGCGACTTTCAAGCGGATTTTCGCGTCCCTTCCGATCCGTGATCGGGTTTGGGTCGATGGCATTGGGCACGTTGCATTGATCCTTGCTCAATTAAAACAAACTGTGCAGCAAAACCGTGCCGCCGCCGTGAGTGGTGGCCTGGTATTACGATGGTCACTGCTGATCGGCTGGCTAGAGTTATTGCCGTTGTTATTACCGTTTCTGCCAGATTTCTGGAAATAAAGGTTCCATCAAAATGAACGAAGCCACTCTCGACCCGTCGGAGAACGAAAAACAATCGCCGGACAGTGAGCCGCCCAAACCGGCTGCGGCCCCCGTTAGAGCGCCGGCCCATTGGCCTCTAAAGCAAAATAACCCTCAATGGCAAATCGTTAGCCAGCGTTCGCCCCTCAAAACGGCGCTCTATATGGTCGGCGTCCTCATGATCCTCTTTAGTGCCACCATGCTGCCGCCGATGGCTGTGGCCTGGTATTACGATGGCCAAAGTGTCGTGCTGCCGTTTGCTCAGGCGATGGGGGTGATGCTGGGCTTGGGTCTATTGTGTTGGTTGCCGGTTTGCCGTTACAAACTCGATCTGCGCAATCGAGACGGTTTCGCGGTGGTGGTGGCGTTTTGGTTTCTGCTGTCACTGATCGGCGCTTTGCCGTTTATGCTCTCGGAAAATCCCCACGTCCGGTTAGTGGACGCAGTGTTTGAAACGGTGTCCGGCTTGACGACTACAGGCGGTACGGTGTTGTCTGGACTGGACACTATGCCAAAGGCCATCCTCTATTATCGGGCGCAGCTCAATTTTCTTGGCGGCATGGGCGTCATCGTACTGGCGGTGGCGCTGCTACCGATGCTCGGTGTTGGGGGGATGCAACTCTACAAGGCCGAGACTCCAGGCCCGATGAAGGATGAAAAACTCACCCCGCGCATCACGGAGACCGCGAAGAATCTCTGGTTCATTTATGTAGCGCTCAACGGTCTGTGTACGCTCTCGTTCTGGGTTGCGGGGATGAGTTTCTTCGACGCCATCTGCCACAGTTTCGCCACCTTGGCATTGGGAGGATTTTCGACCCACGATGCCAGCATCGGTTTTTTCAACAGCCCGGCCATCGAACTGGTCGCCGGGTTTTTCTCGATTGTCGCGGCAGTCAATTTCGCACTTTTCTTTCTGGCGTGGCGTGCCCGCAGCCTGAAAGCCATTTTTCAAGATCCTGAATTCAAGTTTTGCATGGCAGTATTTGGCGGACTGATCTCGACCGCCTGTCTTTATCTGTACTTCAGCGGCAAATTTCCAGCTTGGGAAGCCTTTCATCGCGGATTTTTTCAGGCCGCCTCGGTCATTACCGATAATGGACTGGGCACTATCGGCTATCCAGCCGACTGGCCGATCTTTGTACCGCTGCTGTTGTTGCTGGGGAGCTTTTTCGGTGGTTGCGTCGGCTCGACCTGTGGCGGCATCAAAGCCATCCGCTTTCTGTTGTTGTACAAGCAGAGTGTGCGTGAAGCGCGGCTACTCATTCGTCCCGCCGCGCAGATTACGGTCAAATTAGGAACACAACCCGTGTCAGACCGAGTAATGCAGGCGGTTTGGGGTTTTTATTATCTTTATGTTTTCAGTTACTGCTTTTTGTCGCTTGCCTTGACTGCCACCGGTGTGGATTTGGTGACGGCATTCGGATCGGTGGCGGCCTGCTTAAATAACATGGGGATCGGTTTGGGCGAAACAGCGGTCGGTTTTTCGCCGCTGAATGATACCGCCACCTGGCTGTTGTCCCTGGCCATGCTGATCGGTCGCTTTGAGGTGTTTCCCCTGCTGTTGTTGTTCCTGCCGGACTTCTGGAAATAACGCTATGAGCGAAGAACGACGGGGTTACACCGGCGCACAGCCGCCCGCGCGCTTCAACATGGCCCACTATTGCCTGGCAAACGCGGCGCAAACCACGCCGGATAAAATTGCGTTGATCGTGGTATCCGATGCTCATGCTCCCATCGAGCAGGCGGAGCGTTGGACCTATCGTCAGTTGGATGATGCGGTGCGGCGGATTGCGGCAGGTCTGTGTGGTTTGGGCTTGGAGCCGGGCGAGCGGTTGATGATTCGCATGGGTAATACCAGCGATTACGCGCTGCTGTTTTTTGGCGCCATCGCCGCCGGTTGTGTACCCTTGCCTTCATCAGCGCAATTGACGGAGGAAGAGGCGGATTTTCTGCTGGTCGATTCCGGGGCGCAGCTGATCGTCATGTCCGATGAACTGGCGATTAGGCCATCACCGGGGGTGCGGGTGTTCGGCCCCGCTGAGATTGCGGCATTGCGAGCGAAGTATCCGCCGATGGCCTACGCTGATACTGCTGCCGATGATCCCGCGTTTTTGGTCTACACCTCTGGCACCACCGGTCAGCCTAAGGGGGTTTTGCACGCCCAGCGGTCGGCGTGGGGAAGGCGACCGATGTACCAGGGTTGGTATGGCATTCACCCAGATGACGTGATCCTGCACGCTGGTGCATTCAATTGGACGTACACGCTGGGAGTCGGCTTGACCGATCCTTGGGCTAACGGTGCGACCACGGTGCTCTACAACGGCCCACGCGATGTCACGGTCTGGCCGCTGCTGATGGCAAAATTTCGCGCCACCCTGTTCGCCGCCGTGCCGGGTGTTTACCGGCAGATTTTAAAATACACCGATTTGCGTGCTTTTGACTTGTCCAGCTTGCGGCATGGCCTGACGGCGGGCGAGGCTTTGAACGTGGCCTTGTTGGAGCAGTGGCGGATGACGACCAGCAAGGAGCTATACGAAGCCTTGGGGATGAGTGAATGCTCGACCTACATTTCGTCGTCACCGAGTGTGCCGGTCAAACCAGGTAGCCCCGGCCAGCCCCAGCAAGGCCGCTGTGTGGTGGCGTTGCCGATTGAGGGCGGTGAGGAGCCGTTACCGGCGGGTGAAACGGGTCTGTTGGCAGTGCATCGCAGCGATCCGGGTCTAATGCTCGGCTATTGGAATCGGCCGGATGAGGAAGAGTTGGTCTATCGCGGCGAGTGGTTTCTCGGCGGCGATCTGGTCCATTTCGACACCGACGGCTACATGATCTATCACGGCCGCAACGATGACGTGATGAACGCGATGGGCTACCGTGTCTCACCGCTGGAGGTCGAGCATTGTCTGAGCCAGCATCCGGCAGTGGCCGAAGTGGCCGTCACCGAACTGACGGTGCGGGAGGGTGTTTCGGTGATCGCGGCCTTCATTGTGCCACGCGATCCCGACGAGCCGGAGGGGGTAGACGCTGCGCCGCTGCTAGCCTACGCCCGCGAGCATCTGGCGGCCTATAAATGTCCACGCGAAGTCATTTTCACCGACCACCTGCCGCGTACCGCCAACGGCAAGGTTCGGCGGCGCGATCTCGCCCGCTGGAAAGCGGAACGACAGTAAGTTATCGCTGATCAGTCACACTCACGGCTTGCGCATAGCGCGTTGCAGCGCAGCAAGATGCTCCGGTTCGTTATGGCACATTCCCTGAAACGCAGCACACAGATCCAAAAAATCCTTCAGTTCCATACGCTGAGCCATCTTCATCAGCCGCTTGGTCAACCGCAGAGCCTTCGGGGGCTGAGCGGCGAAGCGAGCGGCGATCTCGTTGGTACGGGTCATTAACTGGTCGGGTTCGACCACTTCCAGCACGATACCCAAGGCTTTCGCCTCAATGGCGTCTACCAGGCGGCCGCTCAAGGTCAGATCGAAGGCATGTTGATAGCCGATCAGGCGTTGCAGGAACCACGCGCCGCCATCGCCGGGGATGATGCCAAGATTAAGGAAGGTTTCGCCGAATTTCGCCCGCGTGGACGCGATGCGCAGATCAGCCATATTGGCAAGATCAAAACCAGCCCCGATGGCAGGACCGTTCACGGCAGCGATGATGGGGATTTCCACCGCCTGCAACGCCAGCGGGATGCGCTGAATGCCGCGCCGGTAGCGGGTTGCTACTTCGGCGGCGTCACCGGCAAAATCACCCTGGCGCTCGGCCATATCCTTAATATTGCCACCGGCGCAAAATGCCGAACCTGCTCCGGTGATAACCAGCACCGACACCTCGTCACAACGGTTAACCCATTCCGCCACCGCGATGAGATCGGTGATTAGCGCAGTACCGGTCAGGGCATTGCGCACGTCATCGCGGTTAAGTGTGAGGGTGGCTATAGGACCTTCCAGCCGTAATAGTGCGTCGGTGAGTTTCGGGGGCGTCATGATGGTTTGCTCTAGCGCAATGTGCTCAATAGAGCGGGCTGTTCAAGTCTGCAAAGAGTAAAATCCGTGCCATGAGGACCGCACTAATCAAAATTGCCTTGATTAATATTGCTCTTGACGAGCAGGTGGGCCTCCGAAAAAGCCGGAGGCCTCTGATGGTTAACGGATATAAGTATTGCGGCCTGATCCGTCAAAAGCTACCTGATTTCAGGCAACACCGCTTGAAACAACCTCCCAGAGCCGCAGGGGCAAGGGTCATTGCGCCCTAGCTTCTCCAATAATTCCTTGCAGCCGCCGACCACTCGATCACCTTTCTTGACCTGAGTTTCAGACGGGAAACCTTTACGGCGCTTACTGGAGACCTCGAAAGGACATCAGCGGTTTGATATGTGATTTCATGGGACACCTCCTGGAAAACCACTAGCGTGGTGAAGGGTCGGCATCATACACCGGATCACCCCAACAGGCGTTTTTCATGAAAAGATTGTTGTACAGTTCCAGGAAGCGACGTGACAGCTTTGCTATTATTATCGACTATACGGGAACGCAGGTCTCCTAAGCCTATGGGGATCGCCGCGTCCGGTTAGGCGCTTGCATCTTTCTCCATCACGCGGGTTGCCGCGTACTCGCGGAATTACATTTCACAGCTATGTTGTTGTCCTTTTTATTGATTTTATCCGTTGTGCTGCTCGCTGTCGGCGCTTATGGCATTGTCGCGCCACGGTACCCAGAAGGCAGCCACCGCGTTTACGCCACCACTTTGGTTATCTGTACCGTCTTTCTGTTGCTAACGGCCGGCTACCTGGCGGTTCGCCCGCAAGCCTTCTCGCTGACGCTTCCCTTCGGCCTACCGTGGTTGGGGATGCATTTCCGGTTGGATGCGCTATCGGCATTTTTCCTGGTCGTGGTCAATTTGGGCGGGGCGGTTGCCAGTCTGTTCGCGCTCGGCTATGGTCGGCACGAACGCGCACCAGAACGGGTGCTGCCGTTCTTCCCCGCTTTTTTAGCGGGTATGAATCTGGTGCTGCTGGCCGATGATGCCTTTTCCTTTCTGTTTGCTTGGGAGTTCATGTCACTCGGCTCCTGGGCGCTGGTGATGGCCCATCATCGTGATCCCGCCAACGCCCGTGCCGGCTATCTGTATCTAGTGATGGCCTGCTTCGGTACATTGGCTCTGCTACTGGCGTTCGGCCTGCTGGCCGGCCCTGACGGAGGCTATAATTTCGCCGCCATGCGCGGTAACCAGATGACGCCGGGTTTGTCGGCGCTGGTGCTCGCGCTCGCTCTGCTAGGAGCCGGTTCCAAGGCCGGCCTGGTGCCTTTGCACGTCTGGCTGCCGCTGGCCCATCCCGCCGCCCCCAGCCATGTTTCGGCGCTGATGAGCGGCGTGATGACCAAGGTCGCGGTCTATGGCTTCATCCGCATCGTCTTCGACTTGTTGGGCGAACCGGTGCTGTGGTGGTGGGGTGGGGTCGTGCTGGCCGTTGGCGGCATCACCGCCGTACTCGGTGTGCTGTATGCGCTGATGCAGCACGACCTCAAGCGCTTGCTGGCTTATCACACGGTGGAGAACATCGGTATTATCTTCATCGGTTTGGGGTTGGCTTTGGCGTTTCAAGCCAATTTGATGTACTTCAACGCAGCGCTGGCCCTAACCGCTGCCCTGTTTCATGTGCTTAACCACTCGGTATTTAAAAGTTTACTGTTTCTTGGTACGGGTGCAGTTTTAGCCGCGACCGGCGAGCGAGATATGGAGCGCCTGGGTGGTTTGATTCACCCCATGCCATGGACTGCGCTGGCTTTTCTGATCGGTTCGGCAGCCATCTCAGCATTGCCGCCACTGAACGGTTTCGTGTCGGAATGGCTGACTTTTCAAGCGATTTTAATCAGCCCGGAATTACCGCAGTGGTTTCTCAAGTTTCTTGTGCCGGCGGTCGGTGCATTGTTGGCACTCTCCGCCGCATTGGCGGCTGCCTGTTTCGTTAAAGCCTTCGGGATCACCTTTTTGGGTCGCCCACGTTCGCCGGTCGCTGCACAGGCGCGCGAGACCGACCGCTATTCGTTGACAGCAATGTTTGTGTTGGCGGGGTTGTGCCTGGTGGCGGGAATTTTGCCGGGCCTGGTGATAGACGGCTTGGCCCCGGTGGTCGGTTTGCTTAACGGTGGCGCCCGACTGGCCTCCCAACACAGCCAGCCCTGGTTGACCCTGGTGCCGGTAGGGCCGTTAAAGAGTTCCTATAACGGGTTGCTGTTGTTGCTGTTTATGGTGTTATCGGCCGCCGTTGCCGCCTGGTTGATTCATCGCTTCGCCTCCGATGCCACCCGGCGCGGCCCGGCTTGGGATTGTGGTTTTCCCGAAACCAGTCCGATGACTCAGTACACCGCCGGTAGCTTTGCCCAACCGATTCGCCGGGTCTTTGGCAGCATCGTGTTCCAGGCGCGTGAACGGATCACGATGCCGCCGCCGGGCGATCAAAAATCGGCGCGTTTGGAGGTGGAACTGCATGATCCGATCTGGGAGCGTCTCTACGAGCCACTGGCGGGTGCTGTGGTGATGATTTCGACCCGTTTCAATTACTTGCAATACCTCACCATCCGCCACTATTTGAGTTTGGTGTTTGGGGCGTTGATCTTGCTGCTGCTGGGGATGGTGCTATGGCGCTGATCGACTATCTGGTGCAGGGCTACCAGATGGCCCTGGTCCTGCTGTTGGCGCCGCTATTGACCGGCTGGGTGCGTTGGGTCAAGGCACGGCTGCTGCGCCGACGCGGGCCATCGCTGCTGCAACCGTACCGCGATCTGGCCAAGCTGCTGCGCAAGGACGTGGTTTTGGCTGATTCCGCTTCTTGGCTGTTTCGGGTAGCGCCCTATCTGATCTTCGCCGCGTTGTGGGTAGCGGCCTCGCTGGTGCCGACTTTCGCCGGTGGCTTGCCGTTTAGTTGGACGGCGGATTTGATCGCCATTGTCGCGTTGCTCGGCACCGCGCGCTTTTTTCTGGCGCTGGCGGGGCTGGATGTCGGTACCAGCTTCGGTGGCATCGGTTCCAGCCGGGAAATGATGATCGCTTCCCTGGCTGAGCCGGCCATGTTGATGATGGTATTCACCCTCTCGTTGCTGGCGGGTACTACTGAACTGTCGGCGGTCGCTCACTTTATGATGACCGCCCACGTCGGCTTACGGATGTCGCTGGGTTTGGCCTTGATGGCCCTGGTGATCGTGGCGATTGCCGAGAATGCCCGTATTCCGGTGGATAATCCGGCCACTCATTTGGAATTGACCATGGTCCACGAAGCGATGGTGCTTGAATACTCCGGCCGCCATCTGGCGCTGATCGAGTTGGGTTCGGCGCTTAAATTGGTACTGTATCTGTCGTTGCTGGGCTGTATTTTCGCGCCTTGGGGGATGGCGATGGCCGGCGCCGGGCTGAACGCTTATCTAATCGGCTTAGTCGCATACATCGCCAAACTGGCAGCAGGTGGGGTATTGCTGGCGCTGTTCGAGACCAGTATCGCCAAGATGCGGGTATTCCGGGTTGATCAATTCCTGGGCGCGGCGCTGATGCTGGGTTTGCTTGGCGCGCTGTTGCTGTTCGTATCACGGAGCTTGTGATGCATAGTCTGGCGTTCGATATCGCCCACGCGCTCGCCGGTAGCATGGTGGTGCTGAGCTTTTTACTGTTGTATCAGGATCGGGTCTACGCCCTGTTGAATGTATTCGCCCTGCACTCACTGGCGCTGGCGCTGGCGGTGGGTTGGCAAGCTTACCTGCAAGATGCCCACCATCTCTATGTAACCGCAGTCGTGGCACTGCTGTTCAAGGCGATAGCCATTCCGACGGCGTTGCATCGCATCGTCCGCCGACTGGATATCCACCGCACCCTGGAAGTGGTCGGTGGTGTCGGTCGGGATATGCTGGCCGGTGCGGCGTTGGTGGCGTTGGCGATCATGGTGATGTTGCCGGTGACGGAAGGCTCGAACGCGCTGGCGCGCCAGGATTTGGCATTTGCCTTGGCAGTGGTCTTGTTAGGCTTGCTGTTGATGGTGAACCGCCATAACGCGATTAGCCTGGTGATCGGTTTTATGTCACTGGAAAATGGCCTGGTGTTGGCTGCTGCCGGGGCATTGGGGATGCCGCTGGTGGTGGAAATCAGTGTCGCTTTCTCGGTGCTGATTGCATTAATTGTCATCGGTGTTTTCCTGTTCCGCATCCGGGAGCGCTTCGATAGCGTCGATATGCAGGCGATGGATACGTTCCGGGAGGGGCGGCGCAAATGAGTGCGTTAGGCGCTCTGGCGATGACATTGTTGTTGGTGGTTCCGGCTGGCGCCGGGCTGGGGCTGTTGCGGCCGGCTGATTATCGGCGTGGGGCGCGCCTGAGTATCGCCGCGACGCTGGTTAGCCTGCTTGCCGCAGTTACCCTGATCTGGGCGCGCCCTGAGACAAATCTGTATTTACAGGTGGATGATTTTAATATCTACCTGATCGTATTAAATAATTTCGTCAGTTTCACCACCAGTCTTTTCAGCGCCACCTATATTGCCCACGAACTGGAAACCGGCAAGCTGACCCCCAATTATCTGCGCTTCTATCATGCGATGTACCAGGCCCTGGTGTTTGCCATGAATCTAGGGTTGCTCGCTAACAACATCGGCTTGCTGTGGGTAGCGGTCGAATTGGCGACGCTGGTGACGGTGCTGATGGTGGGCCTCTACCGGACTCCAGCTGCGTTGGAAGCCGCCTGGAAATATTTCATTCTGGGTAGCCTTGGCATCGCGCTGGCCTTATTCGGTACCATCCTGATTTATCTGGCGGCGCAGCCGGTGATGGGTCAGGGCTTGCCGGCCATGGCCTGGGATCGATTGTTGGTCCATGCCAGCAAATTCGATCCGGCCTTGCTCAATTTGGCTTTCGTATTCTTGTTGCTCGGTTACGGAACCAAGGCCGGTCTGGTGCCCTTACATGCCTGGTTGCCCGATGCCCACGCCGAAGGCCCGACGCCGATTTCGGCGGTGCTGTCGGGTTTATTACTGAATGTGGCGCTGTATGCGGTGCTGCGCTTCAAGATGTTGATGAGTGCCAATCCGTCAGCGCTGGCACCGGGGCCGCTGATGATCATGCTCGGCCTCCTGTCGTTGCTGTTCGCCGGGCTGATGCTCTACCGACGGGGTGATATCAAGCGGCTATTCGCCTACTCGTCCATCGAACATATGGGCATCATGAGCTTCGCGTTCGGCATGGGCGGGCCGCTGGCCAATTTCGCCGGTTTGCTGCACATGACCATGCACAGCCTGACCAAATCAGCGATTTTCTTCGCCGTCGGCCATATCTCCCAAGTCAAAGGCACTCAGCGCATATCGACGATTCGCGGATTGACCGCGACCCACCCGCTGCTGGGCTGGGGGTTGGTGGCGGGGGTGGTCGCCATTGCCGGAATGCCGCCGTTCGGGGTGTTTATGAGTGAATTTCTGGTGGTGAGTTCGACCTTTGCTCGCCAGCCGTGGTTGGCATTACCGCTGGTCATTGGTTTGCTGCTTGCCTTTGGTACCCTGCTATGGCGGTTGCACGGTCTGGCGTTCGGAGTCCCGGATAATGCGCCGGCTGTACCGATTAAAGCCAGTATTTGGCCGATGCTCATCCATTTGGGTTTAGTATTGCTGGCCGGTATCTGGCTGCCGGGACCCTTGGTGGTCTGGTTCCACCATGTCGCGGTTTTGTTGGGGTGAGAGAGTTTTGATGAACTTGGTAAAGAGCTTAGTGATTAAAAAAGTCTCGCTTTTATATTTTTTACTAGTGGTTGCACCGATTGCGTTCTATATTTCTATTGTTATTTATTTTAGCGAAAATATTCCTTATTGGGATGATTACGATACTGTATTGGCTTATTTAAATCAGGCTGACTCTGCCAGGTATCAAGGACTATTTAATCAGCATAATGAGCATAGAATTTTTTGGAATCGTTTAGTGGTTGAAGGATATTATTTTTTATTTGGTGAGATCAATTTTCGGCATTTAGTCTTTTTTGGGAATCTAGGTCTTTTGTTACTTGTTCTTTTTATTTTTAACTTATTTAAATCCCGATCAACTGAAATCGTTTTATTTATTCCAATTCTCTATTTGATTTTTCAGCCTCAAGGTTGGGAAAATATTACTTGGACTACAGGATCTTTACAAAATTATTATATACTTTTATTTGCTTTTCTGTCTTTCTATTTATGGGATAAGGGGAACTATCTAGGCCGTATTGCTGCTGTGCTTTTTGGAGCATTAGCAGCTTATACTAGCGCAAATGGATTATTGGTATTATTTATAATATTTTTTTGGGAGGTAGCACAAATCATTATTGATTATAAAAATCATACCAGTGGCTTTTTTCTTAGTCGATTAAAATTATTATCTTTTTTAGTAATTGCGATACTTTTCTTATGTTTCTTCTATTTGAAGGATTATACATCTCCTGATCCTCATCGCTCTTTTTTTAGAAATCTATCAAATTATGTTCTGTTTAGCCAATATATTTTAATGTTTCTTGGTTCATATATGGAACCCAGTAAACCACTCACTATTTTAGTTGGGTTACTACAATTGATTCTATTTTTTTATATTACTTATTTGAGGTATTACCAAAAAAATATAGTAAACTATCTTTTATCTGTTTTTATTTTATTAACGGCCTTGTTGATAGCTATAGGAAGAGTAGATTTTGGCGTTGACCAAGCTCTTTCTTCTCGATATAAAATTCTTTCCGTCCTTTTTCTTGTGTCTATGTATTGTGCGATTATAGAGATATGGCCAAGGTTTTTTTCAAGAAAACCGATTATATTTGCGCTAATACTATTGTCGGTCTTGTTTAATATCGGCTCTCAAGTATTGGTCTTAAAAAATCTTGCTGAAAGAAAAAACACCTTGGAAGAAATCACAGGATGGTATCATACAGGTAAAGGGTTAAATTATCCTAATCAAGAGAGAGCCAATATAATTATCAAGCGTTCTATAGAGAAAGGAACCTATATTCCTCCCAGTTTAACAGAAAATAAATATTGAATGGATGCGCTCATGAATAATGCAAAAAACCAACATGCTTCTGGGATAAAAAATATTTTACAGCTTGGGCAGTCTTTTCCTAATCACCACCCCTGGCCGCGTGCACTGATCACCTCGGAAATTTGGCATGAGCTAATTCAGGGACTAGCAAACGGAGCATGGACCCTACTGGGTTTATGGGGAGAACCCGGTGTCGTGCATCTGGCCGTATACGAAGAGGCCAGCGGCACCCTGAGTGTCGCCAGTTTGCCCTGTCCAGACGGGCGGTTTCCCTCAGTGGGTCGCCGCCATCCACCCGCCCAGCGTCTGGAGCGCAGCATCACCGATTTGGTCGGTTTGCAAACGACCGATGCGTCCGATGGGCGGCCGTGGTTGGATCATGGTCGCTGGCCACTAGCGTATCCTCTTGGTACCGCTTCGATACCGCCACGCTCATTAGCCCCGTATCCGTTTTTGCCGGCCGAGGGGGAAAGTCTGCATCAGATTCCAGTAGGGCCAGTCCATGCCGGTATCATTGAACCCGGCCATTTTCGCTTTACGGCGAACGGCGAGGCGGTGGTGCGGTTAGAGGAACGGTTGGGCTATGTCCACAAGGGTATTGAAGCCTTGTTGAACGGTATGCCCCTGGAACGGGCGGCACGATTGGTGAGCCGAGTTTCAGGCGATAGCACAGTTGCTTATGGTCTGGCCTTTGCGCGCGCTGCCGAGGCGGCAACCGAAACGGTCATTCCCGAACGCGCGCACTGGCTGCGGGCATTGATGGCGGAGCTGGAGCGACTGGCCAATCATTGCGGTGATATTGGCGCGATTTGCAACGATGCCGCGTTCGCGTTGATGCTCGCTCATTGTTCGGTGCTGCGCGAGCGGGTGTTGCGCACCAGCGCGACCTGTTTCGGCCATCGCTTGCTGATGGATTGCATCGTACCCGGTGGTGTTAGCGCCGATCTGTCACCGGACGGGATTCAGGCGATGCGTGAGCTGATCACCGAATTTCGCCACCGCTTTCCGCCTTTAATTGATCTATACGACAACACGGCCTCGTTGCAGAATCGCACAGTCAGTACCGGTTTTGTCCGACCAGCCTTGATTAAACAATTCGGTTGCGGTGGTGTCATCGGCCGGGCCGGAGGTCGAGCCTTTGACGCTCGTCGTCAGCCTGGTTACCCGCCTTATGATCAGCTTGACTTTGAGTCACCGGTCTTGACCGACAGCGATGTGAATGCGCGGGTCTGGGTGCGCATTCGCGAGGTGGAGCAGAGCCTGACCCTGATCGAGCGGATTGTGCAGAAATTGCCAACGGGGCCTATAAAGGCGGAGATTCAGCGACCCGGTGAGATCCGTGAGGGTATGGCGCTGGTCGAAGGGTTTCGTGGCGATGTGCTGGTCTGGCTGCGGCTGAACGCCGATGGCACGGTGGCGCGCTGCCATCCGCGTGATCCATCCTGGTTCCAGTGGCCATTGCTGGAAGCTGCTATCGAAAACAACATCGTGGCAGATTTTCCGCTCTGCAATAAATCGTTCAACTGCTCCTATTCGGGGCATGATCTCTAAACTCCGCCACCATGCGTAAGCTCTTGTTCCAAAATATGCTGCGATTGCCCTTAACGGTTGCCGCGCCACCGCCTTCCGCAGTAGCGCTGGCGGAATTGGCAGAAAAAGTGGATCAATCGGCACGACGACGGCTCGGTCGCAGTTTAGCGATACGTCAAGTGGACGCTGGCTCCTGCAATGGCTGTGAGCTGGAGATCCACGCCCTCAATAATCCGTTTTATGATCTTGAGCGCTTCGGCTTTCACTTCGTTGCTTCACCGCGCCATGCCGATGTTTTATTGGTGACCGGACCGGTTACCGCCAACATGCGGGAAGGGTTGGAACGAACTTATCGCGCGACCCCGGACCCTAAATGGGTGGTGGCAGTTGGCGATTGTGGGCGGGATGGCGGGGTTTTCGCCGGTAGCTACGCTTGTGTGGGAGGTATCTCCGCCGTGATCCCGGTTGATCTGCATATTCCGGGCTGTCCGCCGAACCCCATGCAATTGTTGGAAGGGTTGCTCGCACTGTTACAAGTTGCCTGATCCCATGTTGCTGTTGCCCAACGAGTTTCAGCCTGCCTTGCTGCCGGCAGCCAATGAGTCAGAGCCGATTCAGTGGTTCGTGTTCGCCGGTGGCAATCTGTTGGTGCGGCCCACTACTGACGGAGTAGAGCTACCCGTCGCCGCGATCTGGCCGTTTGCCAAGCTGCCGACGATGCGCCGCCTCTACTTGGGGTTGTTGCATGGTCAACCCTGTCATGCCGCCGAAGTAGAGCCGGGTACGCCACCGCCGGGGATGAAGTTTGAAAGTCTGCGCGCTTTATGGTCGCGTCTGGATGACGCGCGGCTGGGCGTGGCTGGCCATGCGGCGCAGTTGATCGAGTGGGATCGTACCCATCAATTCTGCGGTTGTTGTGGCGCCCCAACCCAGCGGCGAGCCGACGAGCGCGCCCGGCATTGCGTCGCTTGTGGCTCGATGGCGTATCCCCGCCTGTCGCCTGTGGTGATGGTCCGTGTGGTGCGAGAGCGACAAATTCTGTTGGCGCGGGCAGCACGGTTTGCGCCCGGCGTCTACAGTGTCCTGGCGGGCTTTGTGGAAGCGGGTGAAACACTGGAGCAGACGATCTGCCGGGAAGTGTGGGAAGAGGTCAATATCCGGGTCGGCAATGTGCGCTATTTTGCCAGCCAATCCTGGCCATTTCCCCATTCGCTGATGATCGCTTTTACTGCCGATTACGCCGAGGGGGATTTGCGGGCGGATGGCCGGGAAATCATTGATGTCGGCTGGTTTTCACCCGATGCCTTACCCGGCTTACCCAGCCCGATGAGCATGGCATGGCGGTTGATTGAGGATTTTGTAGCGGGGAACCGATGATTGGGTTGCCTGAAGGATTGGCCAATGATTCGGCCCGCGATGAAGCGCGGTTCGTGGCACTGTGGGGACGCACTGTCCCGGATTCGGCGGCGGCATCCACGGTTTATGCGCGCTTAAGAGTGCTTTACGCTGAACCTCAGCGCCATTATCACAGTTTTAACCACATCCGGCGTTGCCTGGATGAGTTCGATCCAGCGTCCGACTTGGTGGAAAACCCGGATACCGTTGAGATGGCGCTTTGGTTCCACGACGCGATTTACGTTCCAGGTGCCAAAGACAATGAATTGCGCAGTGTTAAACTGTTTCGCCGATGTGCGGCGGGCTGTGCCAAGCCAATGTTTGCGCGACGAGTGAGCGATCTGATCATGGCGACCACGCATATCGATATCCCCGGCCAGGCGGATGCGCGCTTGATAACCGACATTGATCTTTGTAGCTTTGGGTTACCCTGGGAGCAGTTCGCGTGGGATGGCCAGCAGATTAGGGCCGAATGTCCCCAAACCAGCGATCAAAAATATTTTGCCGGCCTCCTGCGGTTCTTACAGCGCCTCTTAGGTCGCCAGCCGACCTTTTTCCTCACAGATCACTTCGAGCGGCGCTACGGGCAAATCGCGCGGGCGAATACGTTGCGGTTGGTCGAGGAGTTACAGGCTCACGGGTATGATGGCCTCTAACGAGCAAAATTCTCAGGACCACGCGGAAACCGCAGTAGGGGATCTGAGTTCCCTGGTGTCCGTTTTGGATGATCAATCGGCATCGCGTCAGCGAGTGGCGGCAACTGTCCTGTTCGCCGATATTTGTGGCAGTACTCATCTTTTTGAAAAATATGGTGATTTTCAGGCTCGGCAGATCGAAAGCCATATTCTGGATTTGCTTTCAGCCAAAACCATGCAATTTGACGGCACCGTCATCAAGACCATCGGCGATGAGATCATGAGCCGCTTTCCGGATGCGGAACATGCCGTGAACGCCGCCTGTAGGATGCAGGAAACCGTCAAAAGTGACCCAGCGTTAAGCGAGCTGATCATTTCCATCAAAATCGGTCTGCACCATGGTCGGGTGCTGGTGGAGCAGGATGATTTGTTCGGTGACGCGGTGAATCTGGCTGCTCGTATGGTTTCTCAGGCTAAGGCTGACCAGATTATTACGACTCGGGAAACGATTGACTTTCTGCCGGAGGAATTGCAGCGAACCACCCGTAATCTCGGTCAGGCGTGGGTAAGGGGTAAGCAGGATGAAATGGAAATCTTCGAAGTCCTCTGGCAGGAGGAGGGTTCTGGCCTTACCCAAATGGTCAACACCCGCCAACAAGAGGAGGTGCGCAGCCTGCTATTTGCACGTCTGTTCCTAGAGTATCGCGGTGAAAAAATTGAAATCGAACCGAGCGCGCAAGCTTTCAGCTTAGGACGCGGTAATCGCAATAGTTTGGTTGTTGATCAAGAGATGGTATCCCGCAGTCACGCCGATATCCAATTTCGGCAAGGTAAATTTATCCTGATCGATCACAGCACGAATGGGACCTATTTGCTGCTGGAGAACGGTTCCCGCTTTTTGGTCCGGCGTGAGGAATTTACTCTCCATGATCGAGGTTGCATTTGCCTGGGACACGCGGTTGCAGACGATGCTGCTGATGTGATCCGTTACCAGTGCGTCCATGCCTGATCGGCTGGTAGGATTGACTCGAACGCCTAACTTTACAACACCTGTTTTAAGAAGGCTCGCGCTCTGGGTTCTTTAGGCGCGGTAAAAAACTCGGCAGGCGGGGCGTCTTCCAAAATTTTGCCAGCATCCATGAACAGAACGCGCTGGGCGACCTCACGAGCGAAGCCCATTTCGTGAGTCACCACCGCCATGGTCATCCCTTCCCGCGCCAATTGCTGCATTACGTCCAGCACCTCGCCAACCATTTCCGGGTCGAGCGCGCTGGTCGGCTCATCAAACAGCATGACCTTTGGGTCCATGGCCAGCGCACGGGCAATAGCGACCCGCTGTTGTTGGCCACCCGACAGCCGAGAAGGATACTCAGGTGCTTTTTCGGCGATCCCGACTTTGTTCAATAAGGCCATGGCTTTAGCGTCTGCTTCTGCGGCAGTGCGCTTGCGGACGATCCGTTGGGCGAGCGTGACGTTTTCGAAGACAGTCTTGTGCGGGAATAAGTTGAAGTGCTGAAACACCATCCCCACTTCACGGCGCACGATGTTGATATTGGTTTTACTGTCCCCTAAATCCACGCCATCGATAATCACCTGACCGTCGTCGAAGGCTTCCAAGCCATTGAGGCAGCGTAGAAAAGTCGATTTGCCAGAACCGGATGGGCCGATGATCACGACCACTTCGCCTTTGCTGACCTGGGTGGATACGTTGTCCACCGCACGGATTGGCTTACCTCGGCCTGAAAACACCTTGACCAGATTATTGACCTTAATCACTGCGGGCGAACCTCCGTTCGAGCCAGAACAACAACTGTGAGAGTAAGGAGGTGACGACCAGGTACAGCAGGGCTACGGTGAACCAGATTTCGAACGTGGCGAAGCTGGAGGTGATGATTTCCCGGCCGCTCTTCGTTAGATCAGTGATAGCAATCACCGAAACCAGTGATGAGTCCTTGATCAAGCTGATAAATTGGCCAGCCAGCGGCGGGAGTACGCGCTTGAGCGCTTGCGGCAGCACGATGTGAGTCATGGTCTGTGCTGCCGTCATACCCAGTGAGCGCGCCGCCTCGGTTTGGCCTTTAGCGATGGATTGGATGCCAGCACGGATGATTTCGGCAGTGTAAGCGCCGACAAACAGGGCTAAGGCGCCTATGCCGGCTACGATTCGATCCAGATTCAGCACCGTGCCGATGAAGAAATAGAAAATAAAAATCTGCACCAGCAGGGGAGTGCCGCGGATCAGCTCGATATAAAACACCGCCAGACCGCGCAGGGCCGGGTTGGGCGACAGCCGACATAAGCCGGTGATCAAACCGATAAACAAACCAATCAAGCCGGAAACGAAGGAAATCCAGATGGTGACCCACAATCCCCACGACAGCGGCCCGATTTTCCAGTGCCGTTGTGCGCCAATGCCATCACCTTCGGCCACAGGATCGCCGATTTTGACTTTTAGGGTGTCGGTTTCGACGGTCAACGAAACCGCTTGGCCACCGTTGGCAGGCGTGATATCGACCTGACTGTAGGCCCCATTCGGGTTGATTTTATTGATCGTTCCAGCTACCGGCGCGGCTTGGGTGTCCTCAGCCTGATAGAAGAAATATTGTGGCACGCGCGCCCAGCGCCACTCGTAATTCACGCGTTTGGTCGCCACCCACAATCCGATGGCCAAGCCCAGCAGGATCAGCGCCAGCAGCCCATGCCAGGGCCACTGGACGGAGGGTCTTTTCAGGGGCACGACTTATTGCACGTCTTTCAGCCAATCGGTGTTCTTGAACCACTTCTTGTGCAGTTTTTCGTGGGCGCCGTCTTTCTTGGTCTTAACGAGAAAATTATTGAGCGCTTTAAGAAATTCTGGGTCGCCCTTGGCGATAGCCCAGCCGATGGGTTCGTCGGTGAACGGTTGATCGAGAAACACCAGTTTGCCTTCACCGCGTTGGACGTTGGCCACCAGATTATAGGGGGCATCGTAAATGAAGGCATCGACCTTGCCGTTAACGACTTCCATCACGCCTTCGGCCTCGGTTTCGTAGGAGAAATATTTCGCCTTGGCGATATGCTTCTTAGCCGCGATTTCCCCAGTCGTGCCTAGCTTGGAAGCGATCTTGTAGTCGGGGTTGTTGAGGTCTTTATAGGATTTGACTTTGCCGGCCAAATCCTTGCGCAGAAGAACGGTCTGACCGATCAGCATGTAAGGGTCCGAGAAATCCACTTTCTCCTTGCGTTCGTCGGTGATGGTCATCCCGCTCATGATGATGTCGCACTTGTTGGTGAGCAGCGCCGGGATAATGCCATCCCAGGCCGTGCTAACCAGCTCTAATTTAGCCGCACTCAGCTCCTTGGCCATTAAGGCTGCTAAATCAGGATCGAAACCGATGATGGCACCACGCTTATCAGTCATCTCGAACGGCATGTACGCCGGCTCCAGACAAACCCGTAATCCGTCTTTTTTGATTTGCTCCAGCTTACCCGCCCAAACAGGGGCGGTGCCCAAGCCGAGCACGACGAGCGCGGCCAGCGCGACGAGACGGTTTTTCATGCGCAAATACTCTCTTTGGCGGTAGTTAAAATGGAAAAATCAGTCAAACCAAGCCTTGGCCGGCCAAGATCGGCTGAAGAACTGTAAGCATAGTGTAATATTTATTTTAGATGGAAAATCAAGCCATCTCACCTCAGGTCGATTTCCCCTCATCCAGCAATTCCCGGATAATCATTGGCGTGCCGCACTTAGGGCAGTGCGGCATCTCCTCAATGGGGATGTAAATGATGGAGGTGTATCGGCACCTTGGGCATTCGATCTGTACCGGTTCCGCTTTATCGCGCATCCACCACCTCCTGGTTGACCGGGGCCGTTTCCGACACCAGCCGGGCAATAGCCTGCTCGAAGCGCTGCAATCCTGCTTCGATCAGTTCGTCGGGAATGATCAGAGAAGGCGCTAAGCGGACGACATCTGGCCCGGCCACCAGCACCAGCAGACCTTCTTCCAGCGCGGCCTTGATGAAGTCGCGGCTGCGGCCATGCCAGGCTTCGGTCAGCTCGCAGCCCAACAACAAGCCTTTGCCGCGCAGCTCCCGGAATACCTTGAAGCGCTGGTTGATGCGGTGCAGGCCAGCGAGGAATCTCTCGTGCTTGTGGCGCACCCCGGCCAGCAGCGCGGGATCGGCCAGCAATTCCAGCGCTGCACCGGCGACCGCGCAGGCCAGCGGATTGCCCCCATAGGTGGTGCCGTGACTACCGACGGTCAGGCTGGCGGCGATAGTGGAGGTAGTCAACATCGCACTGATCGGAAAGCCGCCGCCGAGGCCCTTAGCGGTGGTGAGAATATCCGGCGTCACCCCATAGCCCATGTAGGCGTAAAGATGACCGGTGCGGCCGTTGCCAGTTTGCACTTCGTCAAAAATCAACAACGCCCGGTGTTGATCGCACAAGGCGCGCACGCCTTCCAGAAATTCCTGGGTAGCGCTGACCACGCCGCTTTCACCTAGCACCGGCTCCACGATCACCGCACAGGTGCGGTCGGAGATGACGGCAGCGAGGGCTGGCAGATCGTTGAATGGAACATGGGTAATGCCCGGCGGCAGCGGCTCGAAGCCCTCGGTGTATTTGGCCTGACCACCGACCGTGACCGTGAACAGGGTGCGGCCGTGGAATGAGGGCGTGAACGCGATGATCTCGCGCTTGTCCGGCCCGCCGTGATCGGTGGCGTATTTGCGGGCCAGCTTGAGCGCGGCTTCGTTGGCTTCCGCCCCGGAGTTGGCGAAAAACACCCGTTCGGCAAAGGTCAATTCACAGAGCCGACGGGCCAGCTTCAAGGCCGGTTCGTTGACCAGCACGTTGCTGACATGCCAGAGCTTCTGCCCCTGTTCAGTCAGTGCCGCGACCAACTTTGGATGGGCGTGCCCCAGCACGGTGACGGCGATACCGCCAGCAAAGTCGATGTAGTCTCGGCCTTCCTGATCCCACAGGCGCGAGCCTTCGCCACACACCGGCACTATCGCCGCCGGAGCATAGTTGGGCGTCATGACGTCATCGAACAGCGCGCGGGTGATGGGAGACTGATTCATCGTGCAGATCCTAAGCCGTATTAAAAAACCAAATATTACTCGAAAGCGCTAGGTGCCAACGCTAGATCAAGGATTATTTCGAACAATCCAAAACAACGCAAAATTAATATCCTGGCACCAACGAGCTGTGGGGCAGGTTCTCAAAGGCCATGCTGATGATCGTGGTGATGATCGTGGTGGTGATCGTGGTGATGATCGTGATCATGGCCGGTTTGCGGCGCACCTTGCCAGTCTTCGCGGCCGACGACAGATGCACGGTACGAGCAGAACAGACAATTCATGTGGGCTTGGCCTTTTTCAGCCTCATGCAACCGCTCCAGAAAGGTGGCGACTACCAGCGGATGGGCATTCAAATAGGGCGCAACGACCGCCTGCACGTCAGGGTGACGATTTTGATAATCGGCCACGGTGGCACGCACCTGCTCGACCAGGCGACCAGTGAACAACAAATACGGAAAGACGATCACACGTTTGAAGCCCAGGCGGTGGATTTGTTCCAGCGCATCCGCCATCAGCGGCGCGGCCACAGCGGTATAGGCGGTTTCCGCCCAGCCGAAGCCCATGCCTTCCCACAGGATGCGGGTGATTTTGCTGATGTTGGAATTGGCGTCGGGGTCGGAACTGCCGCGCCCGATCACCAACAACAGCGTGTCCTTACGCTGGTAATCCGCGCCGAAGTTGCTTTCGATGCTTTCAATCCGCTCTCGCGCGACTTGCAGCAGGTTGGGATGAACGCCTAAATCTGCACCGAAACTGACGTGCATTTCCGGGTGCTCGTCCTGAAAAGCCCTGAGCAATACCGGTAGATCATTTTTGACATGGCCGGCGGCCATCAGCAGGGCCGGTAATGCCGTGATATGGCGGAAACCTTGTTGACGTAACTGTTCCAGAGCGTCCGGCACGCTGGGTTCGACCAGTTCCAGAAAGCCGGCCAGACAGGTGCGGTCAGGCAAGGCTTGCTGCAACTGCGCCGCCAAGTTGTGAAATTCGGCTACACCGGCGGCGAGCCGGGTGCCGTGACCGATCAACAAAACGGCGGGGTGAGAGGGCAGGGGCTGAGTCATCGGGATAATGAGGGTAGAGAGTGGAAGGTGATTGGCTATGATTGTACAAAGCGCGCCGCAGTATTGTTGAATCTTTTACTCGGTTGCTTATTCGTTTCCGCGCGGTGTTGATAAAGCGAAGGGCTGTTGGTCAGCCTGAATAAGGACCAAGCGCATGAATCTGAACCACCGACAGCAGGACATTCTGCAACGGGTACGACAAACCGGCTCAGTCGCTATTGAGGAACTAGCCAGCCAATTTGATGTTACCCCGCAAACCATCCGCCGTGACATCAACATTCTGTGCGAATCGGGGTTATTGCGCCGCTTCCACGGTGGCGCGGGCTTGCCGTCCAGTGTGGAGAACATCGCCTATCCGACCCGACAGGTGTTGCATCACGAGGAAAAGCGCCGCATCGGTCGGCTGGTGGCCCAACATATTCCCGATCAGTCCTCACTGCTCATCAATCTCGGCACCACCACTGAGGAGGTCGCCAAGGCACTGGTGGATCACGCCGACATGCGGGTGATCACCAACAACCTCAATGTCGCCTTGTTGCTGTCCGACAATCCCAGTTTTGAAGTCATTGTCGCCGGTGGCGTGGTGCGGCGGCGGGATCGCGGTGTGATCGGCGAAGCGACCATCGATTTCATCAAACAGTTCAAGGTCGATTTTGGCATTATCGGCATTTCCGGCATCGATCTGGATGGCACCTTACTCGATTTCGATTACCGCGAAGTGCGGGTATCGCAAGCCATCATCGCCAATTCTCGCCAGGTGTTGCTGGTCACCGATCACAGCAAATTCGGCCGCAACGCAATGGTCAGGCTCGGTTCTCTCTCGGAGGTTGACATGCTGTTTACCGATCAGCCGCCGCCAGCGGCGATGAGCGAGTTATTGGCGCAGGCGGAAGTCCAGGTGTTCGTGGCCTGATCGTAGGTTGGCATGATTTTCATTTTTGTTCGAATTAAAAAATTTTTTTCGTTATTTGCGCTTTAATGCTCATTTAAGCTCGCTATACTGTTTATAAAGTTTCTTTTGAAGAAATCTGAAGGGCGATCACCAAAAGAGGCGAGCCAATGAGCGCGGGTTATGTGCTGGCCATCGACCAGGGTACGACCGGTTCCACCGTACTGATTTTCGATCATGACGGCCAGATCAGGGGTCGGGCTTATTCGGAATTTACCCAGCATTACCCCAAGCCGGGCTGGGTGGAGCACGACGCCGAGGAAATCTGGCTGGTCACCGTGAAGGTGATCGCCGAGGCGTTGCGGGCGGCCAATATCCGCGCCAGCGAACTGTGCGCTATCGGCATCACCAACCAGCGGGAAACGGTGGTGCTGTGGGATCGGGCCACCAGCCAACCCGTCGCCAACGCCATCGTCTGGCAAGACCGCCGCACCGCCCGCTTTTGCGATGAATTGAAGGAACAAGGGCTGGAAGAAACGGTGCGCCGCAAGACCGGCCTGGTGATTGACCCCTATTTTTCCGGCACCAAGGTCAAGTGGCTGCTGGATAACGTGGCCGGGTTGCGCGAGCGCGCCGGACGCGGCGAGATCGCTTTCGGCACCATTGATTGCTGGCTGGTGTGGCGGCTGACCGGCGGCAAAGCGCACGTCACCGACTACTCCAACGCCTCGCGCACCTTGCTTTACAACATTCAGGACCTGCGCTGGGACGAGGAGATTCTCGACCGGCTGGAGATTCCAAAAGCCATCCTGCCGGATGTCAAACCGTCCGCTTGCGTGTACGGCGAAACCGACCCGGAGGTGTTTTTCGGGACGCGGCGGATTCCGGTGGCGGGCATCGCCGGTGACCAGCAGGCGGCTTTGTTCGGCCAGGCCTGCCACAGTCCGGGCCTGGCCAAAAATACCTACGGCACCGGCTCGTTCTTGCTGATGAATACTGGAACCAAGCTGGTGTTCAGCAAGGAAAAGCTGTTGACCACCATCGCCTGGGGGATCGGCGATGAACCGGTTGAATACGCGCTGGAAGGAGCCATCTTTATTACCGGCGCGGCGGTGCAATGGCTGCGGGACGGTTTGAAGCTGATCGGCTCGGCGGCGGAAATCGAGGAACTCGCCCGCTCTGTTCCGCACAACGAAGGCGTCTATTTCGTGCCGGCGCTGGTTGGGCTGGGTGCGCCGCATTGGGATCCTTACGCGCGCGGTCTGTTGATTGGTCTCACCCGTGGCAGCACGCAAGGGCATATCGCCCGCGCCGTGCTGGAGAGCATCGCCTATCAAACGCGCGACGTGATCGAAGCGATGCAGCGCGATTCCGGCATCACCTTGCAAGAGCTGCGTTGCGACGGCGGTGCGGCGGTCAACAGCCTGTTGATGCAGTTTCAGGCCGACATTCTCGGCGTGCCGGTGGACGTGCCGCGCATCGTCGATACCACCGCGCTGGGGGCGGCTTATCTGGCCGGTCTGGCGGTCGGATTCTGGGAAAGCCGGGCCGAACTGGCCCAGAAATGGCAATTGGCTCAGCGCTATACGCCGCAACTTGCTGAAGCGGAACGCGAGCGGCTGTTCCGGCGCTGGCACCAGGCGGTAGAGCGCGCCAAAGGCTGGGCGCTGGATGATGACTGAACCAGGGTCTGGCAAGCACAGACCAATGACCCTGCGCGAAAACAACGTCCGCAAGCTGGAGCAGGGCGTTTACGATGTGCTGATCGTCGGCGGCGGTATCAACGGCGCGGTGTCCGCAGCGGCGCTGGCGGGCAAAGGCGCACGGGTGGCGTTGATCGACCAGCGCGATTTCGCCGGGTTCACCAGCCAGCAATCGTCCAACTTGGCCTGGGGCGGGATCAAATATCTGGAAAGTGGCGATTACGGTTTGGTCAGAAAGCTGTGTATGAGCCGCAACCATCTGATCGACAGTTATCCGTCCCGCGTCAAGGAAATCCGCTTTCTCGCCACCATCGACCAGGGTTTTCGCTGGTCGTCGTTATTTCTGTGGGCGGGGACTTGGGTTTATTGGCTGTTCGGTAACGGCTTCACCCGGATTCCGCGTTTGTTGGGCAAACGGACTATTGCCCGTGAAGAAACGGTTATCGATCTCGGTAATGCCGCAGGCGGGTTCGAGTATTCCGACGCCTATCTGTGCGATAACGATTCACGCTTCGTCTTCCAATTCGTGCGCTCGGCGATGGATCGGGGCTGCATCGCCGCCAATTACGTCGATGCGCTCGGCGCCCGGCGCGAGGATGGCCTTTGGATGAGCCGCGTCCGCGATCTCGATAGCGGCCGCGCTTTTGATGTCCGCGCCAAGGTGCTGATCAACGCCGCCGGGCCGTTTGTCGATGAATTCAATCAACGCAGCGGCGAGCAGACCGAGCATCACCATCTGTTTTCCAAAGGCATCCATTTAATTGTGCCGAGAATCACCCCCAGCGCGCGGATTCTGGCCTTCTTCGCTGATGATGGCCGCTTATTTTTTGCCATCCCAATGGGCGCGCGCACCTGCATCGGTACCACTGACACCCGCGTCGAAAGCCCATTTACCGAAGTGACCGAAGAAGACCGCCAGTTCGTGCTGGACAACATCAACAAACGGCTGCGTTTGCCGCAGCCCTTGACGCGCGCCGACATCATCGCCGAACGCTGTGGGGTGCGGCCGTTGGTGGTGCGGGCCACGGCAGAGGGACAAACCCGCGATTGGATGCAGCTATCGCGCAAACATGAAATCGACGTAAACCGGGCGCAGTCGCACCTCAGCATCTTCGGCGGCAAGCTGACCGATTGCGTCAATGTCGGTAATGAAGTCGCCGACATCGTGGAAAGCTTGGGGATCGCGCTATCGCACCGCCGCTATAAATGGTATGGCGAACCGCACCGCTCGGTGCGAGAAGAATACCTGCATCAAGCGCAATTGATGAATTTGGACAGCTACACTTTTCCCGGAGCGATGGAGAGCCTCACCAGCCGCTTGTGGCGGCGCTACGGCGATAAAGCGTTCCGGCTGTTGGAAGACATCCGCGAAGACCCTCGCCAGGCCGAGGTGCTGATCCAAGGCACCGAATATCGCCGCTGTGAAATCGGCTTGGCCCAGCGTCAGGAAATGATCGTCAAGCTGGAAGATTTTTTGCGGCGGCGCTCCAAAATTGCGCTGGTGGTGCGGCCTGAGAACATTCGGCACGCGCCCGGCTTGATGGACGCCTGCGAGATGCTGTTTGGTGATCATGCCAAGGAAAAATTCGATGAATATTTTCAGGAACCGCTGATGATGGAGCAGCCCGATCAACCCATGAACGAAGCCCGAAACGCCGCACCATGCAATTGACTTTGGAAGGCGTCACCAAGCGCGTTGGTGCGGCCATGCACCTGTATCCGCTGGATTTTGCCCTGCAACCGCACGCAGTCACCGTATTGCTGGGCGCGACCCAGGCCGGTAAAACCACGCTGATGCGCTTGATGGCGGGGCTGGACGTGCCCAGTCAAGGCCGGGTTTTGGTGGATGGCGATAACGTGACCGGCCGACCGGTGCGCGAGCGTAACGTGGCGATGGTTTATCAGCAATTCATCAATTATCCGTCGCTGCGGGTGGCCGATAACATCGCCTCGCCGCTCAAGCTGCGCGGCGGTCTCGACCGCGCCACCATCGACCAGCGGGTGCGAGAACTGGCCGCCAAACTGCATATTGATCCCTTCCTAGACCGGTTACCCGCCGAATTGTCGGGCGGCCAACAACAGCGGGTAGCACTGGCCCGTGCTCTGGCCAAAGAAGCGCCGTTGATGCTGCTGGATGAGCCGCTGGTCAATCTCGATTACAAACTGCGTGAGGAATTGCGCGAGGAACTGTCGGCGCTGTTTGCCAGCGGCGATTCGACGGTGGTCTATGCCACCACCGAACCGACGGAAGCCTTATTGCTGGGCGGTTACACGGCGGTGCTGGATGCGGGCGAACTGCTGCAATACGGCCCGACCGCCGAGGTATTTCACCGGCCGCAGTCGCTGCGGGTCGCCCGCGCCTTCAGCGATCCGCCGATCAATCTGCTGGCCGGCAGCGTGGTGTCATCCGGTATCCAGTTAGCCGCCGAGGTGCCACTGGCCGTACCGTTGGCCGCCGCCAAGACCTTGGCTGATGTAACCGAGCGCAGCGTGACGGTCGGCATCCGCGCGGGCGCGTTGCGGGTGCAGGCGCAACCCGGCGATGTGGCGCTGACGGGTCGGGTAGAATTGGCCGAGATTTCCGGCTCCGATACCTTCGTCCATGTCGCGGCGGCGGTCGGCCCGCTGGTCGCGCAACTGACCGGCGTCCATTATTTCGAGTTGGGCGCGGCGATCAGTTTGTATCTCGATCCGGCGCAGCTCTACGTCTTTGACGCGCGTGGCGCGCTGTTGATCGCGCCCGCCTTTCCAGGAGCGCGCTGACGTGGCCCGCATTGATCTCGATCTCGCCCATTCCTATCTGTCCGATCCGAAGCAGGACAGCGATTACGCGCTGTTGCCGCTACAGATGAGCTTTGCCGACGGTGGCGCCTATGCGCTGCTGGGGCCGTCCGGCTGTGGGAAGACGACTCTGCTCAATATTATTTCCGGCCTGGTGCGGCCCTCGCACGGCGCGGTGCGCTTCGATGGCGCGGACGTGACCGCGCGCAGCCCGCAGCAGCGCAACATCGCCCAGGTGTTCCAGTTTCCGGTGGTCTACGACACCATGACGGTGGCCGACAATCTGGCGTTTCCGCTGCGCAATCGCGGCGTGCCGCCGGAGCGGATCAAAACCCGCGTCGGCCGGATTGCCGAGATGCTGGAACTGAGCGGCCAATTGAATCAACGCGCCGCCCATCTGGCCGCCGACGCCAAGCAGAAGATTTCACTGGGGCGCGGGCTGGTGCGCGAGGATGTCAGTGCGGTGCTGTTCGACGAGCCGCTGACGGTGATCGACCCGCATTTGAAATGGCAACTGCGCCGCAAGCTCAAGCAGATCCACCACGAGCTGAAATTGACGCTGATCTACGTCACCCACGATCAGGTCGAGGCGCTGACTTTCGCCGAACAGGTGGTGGTGATGACGCGCGGCCGGGCGGTGCAGATCGGCACGGCCGCCGAGCTGTTCGAGCGGCCTCACCACATGTTCGTCGGTCACTTCATCGGCTCGCCGGGCATGAATTTCCTGCCGGCGCGCTGGTGGGATGGGGTGGTTGAAACGGCCGGCCACACTCTGCGGGTCGCGCCGGCGTTGGGCGAGGTCTTGCGGGCGGCCGGTGAATTCACGCTCGGCGTGCGACCGGAATACGTGCGCTTGGCGGACGCCAGCGCGGAGGGCGCGCTCATGGCCGAAGTGACCCAGGTTCAGGATATCGGCACCTATTGGCTGCTCACCGCCCGCGTTGGTGAGACGCTGTTGCGAGTGCGGCTCAGTCCGGCCAGCGCCGCGCCCCAGGTCGGCGCTAAGGTTTGGCTGGAGGTGCTGGGGCCACACACCTGTTGCTACGACCGCGACCAACAGTTGATCGCCACCGGATCGGAGTCGGCGGCAGGGGGAGCGAGCGGATGAAGCCGATCAATCAAAAAGCGTGGTGGCTGGTGTTGCCGGTGTTCATCTGCGTCGCCTTTTCGGCGGTGTTGCCGCTGATGACGGTGGTGAATTATTCGGTGCAGGACATTATCTCGCCCGACCGCCGGGTGTTCGTCGGCACCGAATGGTTCGCGGCGGTGATGCGCGACGAGGAATTGCATTCGGCGCTGTGGCGGCAGTTGAGCTTTTCGCTGGCGGTGCTGGCGGTGGAAATCCCGCTCGGTATCGCGCTGGCGCTGTCGATGCCCGCTCGCGGCTGGCAGGCGTCGCTGGTGCTGGTGCTGGTGGCGCTGTCGCTGCTGATTCCGTGGAACGTGGTCGGCACCATCTGGCAGATTTACGGCCGCGCCGACATCGGCCTGCTGGGGGCGGCGCTGGCTTGGCTCGGCGTCGATTACAGCTACACCGGCGACGCCACCCACGCCTGGATCACGGTGCTGGCGATGGATGTCTGGCACTGGACGCCGCTGGTGGCGCTGCTGTGCTATGCGGGGCTGCGCAGCATTCCCGACGCCTACTATCAGGCCGCCCGCATCGACGGGGCCAGACGCTTCGCCGTGTTCCGCTACATCCAACTGCCCAAGCTGCGCGGGGTGCTGATGATTGCGGTGCTGCTGCGGTTTATGGACAGCTTCATGATCTACACCGAACCGTTCGTGCTGACCGGCGGCGGGCCGGGCAACGCGACGACATTCCTGTCGCAATATCTCACGCAAAAGGCGGTCGGCCAGTTCGATCTGGGGCCAGCCGCCGCCTTCTCGCTGATTTATTTCCTCATCATCCTGCTGCTGTGTTTCATCCTCTACAACTGGATGCAGCGGGTCGGCACGGCGGATCGGGAGGGCGCGGGCCATGAATGAAGCGCGCTTCCGCTGGCGGACACTGTTTTTGCTCGGCTATCTCCTCTTCGCGCTGCTGCCGATTTACTGGATGGTCAACATGAGCTTCAAGACCAACCAGGAGATTTTGGCCAGCTTCACCCTGCTGCCGCAACAGTTCACCTTGGCCAATTACGCCACCATCTTCACCGATGCGTCGTGGTATTCGGGCTATATCAATAGTTTGATCTATGTCGCCATCAACATGGTGATTTCGATTGCGGTGGCGCTGCCGGCGGCTTATGCCTTCTCGCGCTACTCCTTCATCGGCGACAAACACGTTTTTTTCTGGCTGTTGACCAACCGGATGACCCCGCCAGCGGTGTTCCTGCTGCCGTTTTTCCAGCTTTACACCACCTTGGGGTTGATGGATACCCACATTGCGGTGGCGCTGGCCCATCTGGTGTTCAACGTGCCGCTGGCGGTGTGGATTCTGGAAGGCTTCATGTCGGGCATCCCGCGCGAGATCGACGAAACCGCCTACATCGACGGCTATTCCTTCCCGCGCTTCTTTTTCACCATCTTCCTGCCGCTGATCAAATCCGGGGTCGGCGTCGCCGCCTTCTTCTGCTTCATGTTCAGTTGGGTGGAACTGCTGCTGGCGCGGACGTTGACCAGCGTGGACGCCAAACCCATCGTCTCGGTGATGACTCGCACCGTGTCCGCCTCCGGCATGGATTGGGCGGTGCTGGCGGCGGCGGGCACGCTGACCATTTTGCCGGGCGCGGTGGTGATCTGGTTCGTGCGCCACTACATCGCCAAAGGCTTCGCGATGGGGCGGGTGTGATGTTCGCCTGGATGGTGTGGACCACGCCGGTCGCGGTGTTTTTCTGCTGCATCGCCTTGATGCTGGTCGGCATGACCGTGTGGGAAATCAAATCGCCGACCGTGTTGCGCAAGGGGTTTTTACCCATCGCGACCACCCGCGGCGACCGCCTGTTCATCGGCCTGCTGACGGCGGCTTACATCAACCTCGGTTTCGTCGGGCTAGCGGGCAAGCTGGCGGAATGGCTGTCGCTCGAACAGGAGCCGAGCATCTGGATCAGCTTTGCGGTTTCGATGGCCGTGCTGGCGTTGATCCTGCGGCGCGGCTGAACGTTTCGGGAATCCGGCCTGGCGCTTCCCCAGGGCCGTGGCGACCCGCATCACCCCGTGGGGAAGCGGATAACGAGGAGAAGAGCGATGAAACTACGTCATACCGCATTGGCTCTGGCCGTCGCGTGCGTGCTGGCCGGGCCGGTTCAAGCGGGCGAAGCCGAAGCGAAAAAGTGGATTGACGGCGAATTCCAGCCGTCCACGCTGAGCAAGGAGCAGCAGTTGGCCGAGATGCAATGGTTCATCGAAGCGGCCAAAAAGCTGCAAGCCAAGGGCGTGAAAGAAATCGCGGTGGTGTCGGAAACCATCACCACCCACGAGTACGAGAGCAAGACGCTGGCCAAAGCCTTTTCCGAGATCACCGGCATCACGGTCAAACACGATCTGATCCAGGAAGGCGACGTGGTCGAGAAACTGCAAACCTCAATGCAGTCGGGCAAGTCGATCTACGACGGCTGGATTTCCGATTCCGACCTAATCGGCACCCACTATCGCTACGGCAAAATCATGAATCTGAGCGATTACATGGCGGGCGAGGGCAAGGATTACACCAATCCGGGCCTGGATATCAAGGACTTCATCGGCACCAGCTTTACCACTGCGCCGGACGGCAAGCTCTATCAGTTGCCCGATCAGCAGTTCGCCAATCTGTACTGGTTCCGCGCCGACTGGTTCGCCCGCAAGGATTTGCAGGACAAGTTCAAGGCCAAATACGGCTATGACTTGGGCGTGCCGCTCAACTGGTCGGCCTATGAGGACATCGCCCAATTCTTCACCGACGACGTGAAGGAACTCGACGGCAAGAAAGTCTACGGCCACATGGATTACGGCAAGAAAGACCCGTCGCTGGGCTGGCGCTTCACCGACGCCTGGCTGTCGATGGCGGGCACCGCCGACAAGGGCATCCCCAACGGGTTTCCGGTGGACGAGTGGGGTATTCGCGTCGCTGAAGATCGTTGCGCCCCGGTCGGCGCTTCCGTCACGCGCGGCGGCGCGGCCAATTCACCGGCTGCCGTCTATGCGCTCACCAAGTACGTGGATTGGATGAAGAAATACGCGCCGAAGGAAGCCACCGGCATGACCTTCGGCGAAGCAGGGCCAGTACCGGCGCAAGGCCAGATTGCTCAGCAGATCTTCTGGTACACCGCCTTTACCGCCGATATGACTAAGGCGGGCTTGCCGGTGGTCAACACCGACGGCACCCCGAAATGGCGGATGGCCCCCGGCCCGAACGGCCCTTACTGGAAGGACGGAATGCAGAACGGCTATCAGGATGTCGGCTCGTGGACCTTCTTCAAGGATCAAGACCCCAATCGGACAGCGGCGGCCTGGCTTTACGCCCAGTTCGTGACCTCGAAGACCGCCTCGCTGAAAAAGACTTTGGTCGGCCTGACCCCGATCCGCGAATCGGACATTCAGTCCCAAGCCATGACCGATCTCGCGCCCAAGCTCGGCGGTCTAGTGGAGTTCTACCGCAGCCCGGCCCGCGTCGCCTGGACGCCGACCGGCACCAACGTCCCCGACTATCCGAAACTGGCGCAACTGTGGTGGAAGAACGTGGCGCAGGCGGTAACTGGCGAGAAGACCCCGCAAGCGGCGATGGACAATCTGGCCGACGAGATGGATCAAGTGATGGCGCGACTGGAGCGGGCAGGCATGGCGCGCTGCGCGCCCAAGCTCAATCCCAAGGGTGATCCGGCTAAGTGGTTGAGCGACACCGGCGCGCCGTGGAAGAAGCTGGAGAACGAAAAGCCCAAGGGTGAAACCATCGCTTACGACACGCTGCTATCGGCCTGGAAGGCGGGCAAGGTACGTTGACGCAGTAGGAAGGCGGGCGGTTTCACGCGGAACCGTCCGCTTGGCTGAATTTCCACCGCAGCGGAACTAAAAAAGGCGCACCGGAGCGCGCCTTTTTGCTGCTGAGCAACGCTCAATCGTCGTTGGGTGCCATCCAGCGATAGACAAAGCCGGCCAGCGCCGCGCCGACAATGGGGGCGACCCAGAACAGCCACAACTGTTGCAAGGCCCAGCCGCCGACAAAGATCGCCTGACTGGTACTACGGGCGGGATTGACCGAGGTGTTGGTCACTGGAATGCTGATCAAGTGAATCAGGGTCAGGCCCAGGCCGATGGCGATGGGGGCGAAGCCGCCCGGCGCATTCTTGTGGGTCGAGCCGAGGATGATGATCAGGAACATGAAAGTCATCACGATTTCGCAGATCAGCGCGGCGTTCATGCCGTATTTGCCGGGTGAGTGATCGTCGAAGCCGTTGGCCGCGAAGCCGCTGGCCACCAGATCGAAGCCCGGCTTGCCGGTAGCGATCATGTAGAGGATGGCCGCGCCGGCGATGCCGCCCAACACTTGCGCGATGATATAAGGCACCAGGTCGGAGGTCGGGAAACGACCGCCTGCCCATAACCCGACGGATACCGCCGGGTTGAGGTGGCAGCCGGAAATGTGCCCGATGGCATAGGCCATGGTCAGCACGGTCAAGCCGAAAGCCAACGACACGCCGACCAGGGCGATGCCGATGTTAAAGTTGTTGGGGCCTACATTGGCCACAAATACAGCGGCTAGCACAGCGCTGCCGCAGCCTCCGAGCACGAGCCAAAGCGTGCCGATAAATTCGGCGGCAAGACGGTTGGTTAGCGGCATATACCTTCTCCAGGTTGATTGGGAACAAATTAAATTTGTTAGCTCAAAGGTCACTCTGCTGTATCATTTTCGTTGTTCATGAAGTGTTCAGTAAATGCGACTTTATAGTGAGTGCGCATCGTCAGGCCTGAACGCTCCCCGAACAGCGCGTGAGGATAGCAGCCTCTACAGCGGAAATCTCGTAAAAATTTTAACAGTGTTTAAGGTGGTTCTGATGACGGAAAGTCAACAAACGGTCTCTGCCGGTCTTCACAAGTGGCGGTTCTTTCGTTCGGGCGGCTTCGATCAAGTCCGTCTTGAGACCGGCGCAGACGTTAAAGCCTTGAATCAACTCGATCCCAAGCTTTGGGCAACGCTGAGTTGCCCGACCAGCGGTCTGGAGTTTGACGATAGAACATTACGCTTAATCGATCATGATGGAGATGGCCGCATCCGCGTGCCGGAGATCATCGGGGCGGTGGAATGGACGGCATCGGTTCTTAAAAACCCTGAGGATATCCTCAAGGGGGCGGAGGCATTACCGTTAGCGGCTATCGATGACAGCACGCCGGAAGGGTTGCAGGTGCTGATTTCTGCCAAGCAGGTTTTGCATCATCTCGGCAAGACCGACGCAGATACCATCACCGTTGAGGATACCGCCGATACCGCCAGTGTATTCGCCAATGCCCATATCGATTCCGATGGTCTGTTGACCGCCGATGTTGCAGAAGACCCGGCGACCAGGGCGGTGATCAAAGACATTATCACCAGTGTCAATCCGGATGCGGCCAACAGCGAGACCCCCACCTTATCCGAGGAGCAAATCAAGCAGTTTTTCGGCGAGGCGCAAGCCTATTCCGATTGGTGGCATCAGCGTGACCGCGATCCCGCGAATCTCTTGCCATTTGGCGAAAAGACCGAAATGGCGATGGGCGCATTCGAAGCGGTCAAAGATAAGATCGACGACTATTTCACCCGTTGTCGGCTGGCCGCTTTCGACGTGCGGGCTACCGTACCGCTCAATCCGGCCCTGACCGAATATGAAGCCTTGGCGGGGCAGAATCTTTCCGCAACGTCCGAGGCTCTTACCGCGTTGCCGCTGGCTAGGATCGAAAGTGGCAAAGCGTTGTCTCTGGAAGGCGGCATCAATCCGGCGTGGGCGGATGCGATGGCGGAATTTCGCACCAAGGTTGCACCGCTCGGCACGCAGGATAAGACCAGCCTGACTGCCGACGAATGGGATGCGCTCTGCGCCAAATTTGCCGCGCACAAGGCGTGGATGGGCAGCAAAACAGGGACTTCGGTCGAAGCTTTGGGCCTGAGTCGAGTCGATGAAATATTGCAAGGGGGCTATCAGGAAAGCCTCGCCGGGTTAGTGGAGAAATATAAAGTCCTGGCGGCGGAAATCAACACGATCACAGCGGTGGATCGTTTGGTTCGCTACCACCGCGACCTGTTTCGCTTACTGAACAACTTTATTTCTTTCCGCGATTTTTATACACCTGGGTATAAGGCCATTTTTCAGGCCGGCACCCTGTTTATTGATGGCCGGAGCTGTGATCTGTGTCTGCGGATCGACGACATGGCCAAGCACGCCGAGCTGGCCAATCTAAGCGGCATCTATCTGGCGTATTGCGAGTGTCGGCGGCGCGGTGGTGAGGAAAAAATGACCATCGCCGCCGCTGTGACCAACGGTGACGCTGATAATCTGATGGTTGGCCGTAATGGGGTGTTTTTCGACCGGCGCGGTAATGACTGGGATGCAAGTATTATCAAGATTATCGAGCATCCGATCAGCGTTCGGCAGGCGTTTTGGTATCCCTATAAACGCATCGGCAAGATGATCGGCGAGCAGATCGAGAAGATGGCTGCTGCTCGTGATAAGGCGGCGATGGATAAAGCAGCCACGAGCGTGGCCGACGCGGCGCAAAAAACGGAGGCGGGTAAAGCGCCAGCGGTGCCTTTCGATGTCGGCAAATTTGCCGGTATTTTCGCTGCCATCGGCCTGGCGGTCGGTGCTATCGGTACGGCCATCGCTTCGGTGGTCACTGGTTTTATGGGCTTGAAAGCGTGGCAAATGCCGCTTGCTATCGTCGGTTTGATCCTGCTGATCTCTGGTCCTTCGGTGGTTATTGCCTATCTCAAGTTGCGCAAGCGTAATCTGGCACCTTTGCTCGACGGTAACGGCTGGGCGGTCAATACGCGCGCTATTGTAAATTTGCCCTTTGGTACGGCGCTGACGCAAGTTGCGGCATTGCCACCCGGCGCCCAGCGTTCCTTTACCGATCCCTTTGCGGAAAAGAAGAAGCCGTGGAAGTTTTATCTGTTCTTATTGGTGCTGTTGGGAGCGATAGCTTTCCTTTGGCACAAAGGCTACTTGCAAGAGTGGCGGGAGCAACTCGCGGTTAAGGAAGCTCCCGCTCCCGCAGCCCCGGCACCGGCTCCCGCACCGGCTCCCGCACCGGCTCCCGCCGCACCGGCGGCGGCGCCACC
>APMI01009410.1_pt1 | contig 96015 bp, 96 predicted proteins | sample 667938 | NCBI WGS metagenome assembly APMI01 (sample SAMN01084076, study PRJNA167559) | wastewater metagenome | biome: Wastewater | place: Denmark: Ejby Moelle, Odense | collected 2011-11-28 | reverse complement strand
AGTCGAACCGATGACCTCTTGCATGCCATGCAAGCGCTCTAGCCAGCTGAGCTAATTCCCCAACGGGTGGCAAATATAGTCGAATTCCGGAAAAAAAATCCGTAAATTAGTAAAATGGAAAACGCAAAACGGGAAGGCATCTGGAACCAGATCTTAACGTATTTCTACATACGTAAGCGTGATAAGGATGCGCCGAAGAATACAAACATATTTCTAATGCATGGTATGAACAGGATATCCCTGTTTGTATTCCTTATAGGCATCATCGTTATGATCATAAGATTGATCCGTCACCAGTAATTGAGTAATTGTAAACATATTTATAGCTTAAAAATCGTCCACATGGCGATTTTTTTGTGTTTAAAAACTAAGGGTGCAGCAAATAAATTATAAAATAATTAATGGCTCGATTTTTTTGCCAAGGCTAAAATAGTGGAAATCACCTCGTTAATGCCTTTAAGGGTGGTTGGTTTGATCAAAAATTTATCGGCACCTTCCTTGTAGGCATAGTCAATGTCGCTTTGCGCATTTGAGGTGGTAAGAATGACCAGTGGAAGGGAATTAAAACCGGCTGTGCTTTTGAACATTTTTAGCAGCGTACGGCCATGAACCCGGGGTAAATTGAAATCTAAAATAATGATATCAGGATATGAGCTGCACTTGCTAATGTAATCAATCACTAAACCGCCATCTTTTATGACGTCCATCTCAATAGAAACCTTGTTGTCAGCAAATGCCTCGCGTAACAGTTCAACATCGTCACTGTCATCTTCTACAAGGAGTATTTTTAAAATGGAACTCATATTGACTGGCGAAAATAATAATTTCCCTTGTAACGGAAATACAGCCCTGTCAAAAACATTAATGACCTAACTGAATAATATGCCGGATACAAATGACTATATAGTAGCTGTAGGCGCCTCGGCAGGCGGCCTGGAAGCGATCAACGAACTCTTTGACAATATACCCGGGGACACCGGTTTTTCTTACATTGTAATACAGCACCTGTCGCCTGACTATAAAAGCCTGATGAATGAACTGCTGGCCAAACATACCGCCATGCAGGTGTTTGAAGCGACGGAGGGCATGCTCCTGAGGGCCAACTGCGTTTACCTGTTACCCGCGGGCAAAACAATGACCATCAGGCACGGGGCCTTCAAACTGCAGGACAAAATAAAAAGCCAAAAACCCAATACGGCGATCGACATATTTTTCACATCGCTGGCGGAGGAAAAAAAGGACAAGGCTGTAGGTATAATACTATCGGGCACAGGCAGCGATGGCACCATGGGCATCGAGGCAATTAAAAGTAAGGGGGGCATAATAATAGCGCAAGACCCGATAACTGCAGAATTTGACGGAATGCCCAATAGCGCTATAGGAACAGGTTGTGTTGACATGATACTGGCACCGGAAATGATGGCCGAAGAGCTGCTGGGGTATATAAAGGAATCACCGATCATCAAATCATTCAATAAGCTAAATCACCAGGAGGAAGCCATACTGCTGGACATATTCGACCTGATACACAAAACAACCTCTTATGACTTCAGCCATTATAAGCGGCCGACAATTACCCGGCGGCTGGCGAAAAGGATGGGGGAAAAAAGCATTAAATCGATCACCGACTATTTTGAATTTTTAAAAACAGATGCCGAAGAAGTAAAGGCCCTGTGCAGGGAGTTCCTGATAAATGTAACCAAGTTCTTCAGGGATGAAGATGCATTTGCTGTTATAAAGAGCACGGTGATCCCGTCTTTGTTCAAAGATAAAAAGACCGATGATACTATAAAAATCTGGACGGTAGCTTGCAGTACCGGGGAAGAGGCATACTCACTGGCCATACTGCTCCAGGAATATATTGACGCGAATAAGAAATGGGAGGTCAATGTCAAGATATTTGCAACCGATATAGATGAAGAAGCCATAGAAATAGCATCGAAAGGTGTGTATACAGAAGCCAACCTGAAAGATGTAGCGCCGGAAACCGTGAAGCGCTTCTTCACTAAAGAAGGCAGCAATTACCGGGTGATCCCCGCACTGAGGAAGATGGTTGTATTTGCCAGGCAGGACGTATCGAAAGACCCGCCATTCAGCAAGATAGACCTGCTGACCTGCAGGAATATGCTGATCTATATGAACCCCTTATTGCAAAAAGTGATCTTACAGAAGTTCCATTTTGCGCTGAACCAGGACGGCTACCTGTTCCTGGGGCCCAGCGAGAACATAGGCAGCCTGCGGGATGTAATGAAGGATGTGGAGAAAAAATGGAAAGTATATAAATGTACCAGCAAGGCAAGGCCGGGTGATCACGATACCTTCCTAAACCCCGTACACCGGGGCAATTATATCGACGTCCCGGTAATTGCCAAACCCAAAAATGCGCAGAATAGCATTTCTGATATTTTTAAAGAGACCTTATTGGAGGAATATGACTTTGCAGGCATATACGTTGATAAAGATTTCGAGGTGAAGCAAGCGGTTGGAAATTTCAAGAATTTCATCACTTTCCCCGAAGGCAACTTTAATTTCAACCTGCTGAAGCTTGTACCACCTGATCTATCTATTGCCCTGAGCACCGCCATACGCAAAGCCATGAAGGAAGATAAAAAAGTGGTGCTTAAAAAGGTAAAAGTATCGAATGGGAAGGTCGACAGAAGCATAAACATTATCGTAAAGCCCTACATCGTCCAGAAAACCTATATGCAGCCATTCCTCTTTATCATTTTGAGCGAGGATGTGCCTGAAAAGAAGCCTAAAAGAGAGGTAGTATCGGACACAGAATTTGTGACCCAGCGAATTGAAGAACTGGAAAATGAACTGAGAGACACGAAAGAGAACCTGCAGGCAGTAATAGAAGAGGTAGAATCTGCAAACGAGGAGTTACAATCGAGCAACGAGGAGATCGTATCATCGAATGAAGAACTGCAAAGTACAAACGAAGAGCTACAATCGCTGAACGAGGAATTACATACCGTAAACGCCGAACACCAGCTGAAAATCAGAGAGCTGATAGAGCTGAACGATGATATGAATAACTATTTCCGAAACACAGAAATAGGGCAGATACTCCTTGACAAGAAGCTGATCATCAAAAAGTTTACGCCGGCAGTTACACGGCAGGTTAACCTTATAGCAACGGATATCGGCAGGTCTATTACCGATATCTCCAACAACTTTAGAAATCTTGACTTCATTAACGATATCAAAGAAGTGATCAGCTCGGAACGATCGTTGCAAAAGGAGATAATGATGGAGGATGGTAACACCTTCCTCATGAGAATAGCTCCTTACCTGAGGCAAGACAAAACAACGGACGGTGTGGTAATAAACTTTATAGACATCACCGAAGTAAAACGGCTCAACAGCCTCGTGCAGGCGATCTTCAACAGTTCTATAAACGGCATAGCGGCCCAAAAGGCTGTGAGGGACAGCGCGAATAAGATCGTTGACCTGGAAATAATAGCGGCAAATGATGCAGTTGCGCGGATATTTGATCATCCGGGCAAGAACCTCGTGGGCAAATCAATGCTTGCAGAGTTCCCTGAATTTATGGCCCTGCATTTTGACAAGTACGTAAGTGTTGTAGAACGTAATGAAGCATGCCATTTCGAGTACTTTGACCTGAAAAAAGATACCTGGCTGGAAGTGATAGTGGTAAAGATGATGGACGGTGTGGTGACCACGTTTACTGACATTACACAGACCAAAAGATCGTTCATACAACTGCAGAATACCTCGGACATGCTGCGGTCGTCAAATTCCCAACTGGAGCAGTCTAATTACGACCTCCTGCAATTTGCATCTGTGGCATCGCATGACCTAAAGGAACCATTGAGAAAGATCCAAACCTTTGGCAACAAGTTAAAGGATAAAGTGGAAGATAAACTTGTAGACAATGAACTCGGCTACCTTTCGAAGATCATCAATGCATCGCACAGGATGCAGACCTTGATCGAGGATATCCTGACCTTATCAAAACTGTCGAATAACGGCGTGGAGCGCAGGCCTGTAAACCTGAATACCATCTTAAACAATATCACAGACGACCTGGAAATAACCATACAGGAGAAAAAGGCAAAATTCGATATTGGTACGCTGCCGGTAATTAATGCCAATGCGGGGCAGATCCACCAACTGTTTCAAAACCTGATATCCAATGCAATAAAGTTCAACGAAAGTGATCCGCCGATTATCCGTATCGCGCAAAAAGAGCCGGATAAAGAACTGGCCGACAAATTAGATATTGCAGCACAGGATTATATTTGCATCGAAGTAAAGGACAACGGGATAGGTTTTGAACCGGAATATGCCGAAAAAATATTTGGCGTGTTCCAAAGGTTGAATGGCTCAAACTACCAGGGTACGGGTATTGGCCTGGCTATTTGCAAAAAAATAATTGACAACCATAACGGGTATATCATAGCTGATAGCAAAGAAAATGAAGGCGCAAGGTTTACGATACTACTGCCCAAAGAATGAACCGTAAACGGCGATACTTCGAGGAACGGAAAAAAACAGGGAGAATCAGCTTCCCTGTTTTCTAACATATTTAGTAAGGATAACAATCAGCTGCCCTTCTATCTTACCTTCTATTTGTTCTGTGTTACCTTCTACAAGGCGGATGTTTTTTACAACTGTGCCCATTTTCGCATTTAACGTAGTACCCTTTACATCCAAAGACTTTGTGAGCACGATGGTATCACCACTGTTGAGCACTGTACCGTTGCTGTCCCTATGAAGGTCGACAACATTGTCGCTTTCGTGCTCGCCTGTAGCTTTGGCCCAGGCAAGCCTATCGTCGTCCAGGTACATCATGTCAAGAGCATCGGTTGCCCAGCTTTCGCTGCTGAACCTGTGCAGCATGCGCCATGTAATCACTTGTACGCCGGGCACATCACTCCACATACTTGTGGTGAGGCAGGCCCAATGGGCCTTGTCCAGGTCTTCTTTCTTTTCTATCTGCGCAAGACATTTATTACAGATCATGATGCAATCATCTTCATTACTTTTCTGTTGCGGCATTACTTCATATAAGCTCAGCTTCGTTTCGGCCCGGCATAGCTCGCATTTGCCCTCACTTCTTTTTAGCAACAATTCTTCCAGCTTCATATTTTTATTTTAGTGCGCGCGAAGGTAATTATTTAAATGGGTGCGAGGTAATGATATTAATCATCAATTAAGTGGAGAGGAGCTTTGTGATCGCGTCAGCAGCCTCTCTTGATGCACTTTTACTGCCTAGCTTACTCCAAAGCCCGGCATAGTCACTTTTCATCTGTTGCAGTTCGGGACCATCTGTAAGTATCTTGTCCAGTTCGGCTTTCAGGCGGCTTTCGTTCAGGTCGCCTTGTATCAGTTCTGTTACCACCGGCTTGTCCATTATCAGGTTCACCAGCGATATGTATTTCACCTTCACAATTCTCTTTGCTATCCAAAACGATATGGGTTCTGCCTTATAACATACTACCTGGGGTACGCCAAACAAAGCTGTTTCCAGCGTTGCAGTACCGCTAGTCACCAATGCGGCAGTTGCCTGCTTTAGTATATTGTAGGTTTGGTTTTGCAGGAAGAGCACATCTTTGTCGCCTATGATGTCTGTGTACAGATCGTCGGGCAATGCAGGGGCTTTTGCTATTACGAAGCGGTATTGGGGGTAGTACTTTACCATCTGCAGCATCACGGGCAGCTTGGTTAGTATCTCCTGCCGTCGGCTGCCGGGCAGTATGGCTATTATTGGTTTATCGGTACTTATCGGCTCAATAGGTACTATTTCTTTTTCATGCTGTATCACTTCTATCAGCGGGTGGCCGGTGTACACTACATCGTGCTGCCACCTGTCTTTATAAAAGTCAGCTTCAAAGGGCAGTATCACCATCATCAGGTCCACATCGCGCTTTATCTTTTTCACGCGGTTCTCCTTCCATGCCCAAACTGTGGGCGATATATAATATACCGTGCGGAAGCCCTGTTTTTTAGCCCATTCGGCTATGCGCATATTAAAGCCCGGGTAATCGATAAAGATCAGCACATCGGGCTTGAACTCAAGAATATCTTTTTTGCAAAAGGCAATGTTACCGAGTATGGTGGGCAGATGCTTCAGCACTTCTACAAAGCCCATAAAGGCGAGGTCGCGATAGTGCCTTACAAGTGTGGCACCGGCCGCCTCCATCTTATCGCCACCCCATGCTTGTATCACCGCATTATTATCCCTTTGACGCAAGGCCTTTATGAGATTGCTGCCATGCAGATCGCCGCTGGCCTCGCCCGCTATAATGTAATAGCGCATATGGCTACCACACGTATTTGATCAATACAATAAGCACAGCGTAAAGAATCGTGGCCACAAGAATGCCACGCGCTGTATAATCAAGGCGTTTGTTGGTGTATAATATAAATGGAAGCAGGTTTAAAAGCAGGCCAAGACTCAGCACTTTCGAAGCCATATCATGATTGTTCACCAGTGTGCGGATAAACTCTCCCATAGGCATGCCGTGGCCCCAGATAAAATACATGATGATAAAACCGATAACCGGCGTTACCAAACCTATCAGGAGGCCGAATACAGGGACATTACGTTTCATAATCAGAGAAATATAGTGCTAATATACAAAGTGTAGCAACATTTTTGCGCATCATCTCTGAAACACTACCTTTGTTTTTGTTAAAGAAAAATCATTCGCATGAATTTCCCCTTAAGTCAATTACCCAAGCGAACAAGCAAACCACGCAGCAACGGTATTACCATGGTCATGGATAAAGGCATGGGCATAGAGGGTACCAAAGATTTTCTTTCGGTTGCAGCCCCATATGTAGATATTGTAAAATTAGGTTTCGGTACTGCATTTGTAACCGACCACCTGCGCGAAAAAATAGAGATATATAAGAAACTGGATATACCCGTTTATTTTGGCGGTACCTTATTCGAGGCTTTCCTGGTACGTAACCAATTTGACGACTACCTGGCAGTACTAAAAGAATATGGTATCACTTATGTTGAAGTATCGGATGGCTCAATCACCATACCGCATACTGAAAAGTGTGGCTATATAGAAAAACTGGCAAAGCATACTACGGTGTTATCGGAAGTAGGTTCTAAGGATGCAACGCATATCATGCCGCCATACAAGTGGATAGAGCTGATGCATGCAGAACTGGAATCGGGCTCGAGCTATGTAATTGCCGAAGCACGTGAAGCAGGTAATGTGGGCATATACCGCGGCAGCGGAGAGGTGCGCGAAGGATTGGTACAGGAAATACTGACGAAGATACCATCAGAAAAAATAATCTGGGAAGCGCCGCAAAAGGCACAGCAGGTTTATTTCATGGAGCTACTGGGTGCTAATGTGAACCTGGGCAATATTGCCCCTGCAGAAGTGATACCGCTGGAAGCAACCCGTGTGGGCCTGCGTGGCGATACATTCTACCTGTTCCTGGACAAAACAGAGAAGGCAAACTCCAACAGTTTAGAATAACATGCCTGCCGAATACGGACTGATAGGCTACCCACTCGGGCATTCTTTTTCACCAGAGTACTTTGCAAAAAAATTTGCCGCGCTACATATTGATGCTGTTTATACTGCTTACCCTTTAGTATCTATCGAGGCATTCCCCTCCTTGCTTGATGCACATTCCTTCAGGGGCTTAAACGTTACCATACCATACAAAGAGGCTGTAATTCCATACCTCGATGCACTTGATGCTGTTGCCGGAAAAATTGGTGCGGTAAATACTATTTCATTTAAAGGGGGCATTAAAACAGGCCATAACACAGATGTGACCGGCTTTGAACAGAGCCTAACACCCTTATTGAAACCGCATCATAAACAGGCATTGATATTGGGTACAGGTGGGGCTTCGAAAGCTGTGGCTTATGTGCTTGAGCAACTGGGCATAACTTATTTGAAAATATCGCGCGCTAAAAAAAGCGGCGCATTGTGTTATGATGAACTTGGTCCGGAAATAATAAAAGCGCATCCACTTATCATAAACTGCAGCCCGGTGGGCAAAGCGCCCGAGACAAAGTACGCACCACACATACCGTACGAAGGAATTACCGGTAAACACCTGCTCTACGACCTTATTTACAATCCCGCGGAAACCAAATTTTTGCAAATAGGCAAACAGCATGGAGCTACCATAAAGAACGGCCGTGAAATGCTGGAATTACAGGCTGATGCTGCCTGGGAGATTTGGAATAGCTGACTATGTAAAATCTAACGGGTTTTTGTATGTATTATGCACTGCATACACATGTACTTCCTTATTGATGACCTCAAAAATTACAACAAAAGGAAATCCCTTAATTTTTACATCCCTTAACACGTGTTTGGAGTCTGCTGATAGTATGCCATAACTTAAAGGCGTATCGGCCAATTGCGCATATGCAAATTGAAGCGTAGCTAAAAAACGAGCACCGAGGGCAGGTTGTATTTGGTCATAATATAAATAGGCCTCTATTGCTTCGGCCTCGGCTTCTTCCCGTACAAAAACTTTATACGCCATTGCCTTTCTTATGCTCTTTCATCCTGCTAAGCGATTCTTCTGCGGAGTATGATTTGCCTTCTCCCTTTAAATGCTTATCTCTTCGTTCATGAAATAGCTTTATGGCCCCTTCATTATAGGTCACATTATCTTCCTCAATTAATTGGAAAATAGCAGCTAAATGCTGCTCATCAGCACCATCTATATATTCATGCAATTGCTTCCTCAGGGTGGTCACGTCCATAACAAAACCTTGTTATACAAATTTACTGAAAAAGCTTCAAATTAGCCCACTGTATAATACACGCAGGTGGTTACGAAATCACGCAAATAAGGCAAATGCGTTATTAAGCCCAATTGTTTCCTCGGCTTCAATCCAAATTTATAGCGGTATATGGGATTGATGAAATAGTGTTGCTTGTTCAACACTTTCAGATCACTTTTCCTAAGTATGCGCTCAAAGCGCTCTATGCTGATACGCGTATCATATATCTCGGTGAGTAGTTCCAGGGTATAATCGCTTTCACCCATCATTTTTAAAAAGCCTCTATATAGAGGACGAGGCAGTAAATGATAGTACGGTAACATACTGGTGAACTTCTTTTGGCATAACTGCTGGTGACCGCCGAAGGGCATGTACCAGGGAGGAAAGCCAAAAAATATCTGTCCACCGGGCTTTAGAAAATTCTTAAGATATGGAATGAACTCTTCCTGTTCCGGCACATGCTCAATAGTATCTTTTAAAATAATAACATCAAAGAAACCACGGTACTTAGCCAGGAAGTCGTCATCGTAAACGTTCTTGAATAAAAAGGACATTTTGCCTTCAGCAACTTCTTTCGCAAAAAACCTGTTGGCAATGTCTATGCGAATACTGTCAAGGTCCACACCTACGCAGTAGCAACCCCGCTCCGCAAAAGGAGCAAGCACACCACCCTCACCGCAGCCAATCTCCAGCACAGTAGTACCCGCACCTATTGGATGGGTCTTTTCTATAAAAGGGATCACGTAAGACTTTGAGTTATCGACCTGCTGTTCGTAACGTATCTTTTCGTCTTTATGCTGCTTGAGGGCCAATGTTCAAATACTTTTTAAAACGGGTAAAGTTACTTTTTTACTTCATTGGTAGTACCCTGTAATATTTCCAGCTGCCTGCGGATACTTTCGTCATGTATTTTCTCGTACAGGGCCAGTATGAATTCCTCCGATAGCATCTTTATACCGGCCTGGCTGCTGCGTGTGGCCACTATCTCGCGCCAGCGGTCGGGCTGGTATGCGGTCATATTGCAGGCTTTTTTAACTGCGCCCATGCGCTCGGTGAGCTCCATGCGCCTTGCTAACAGGTCTATTATTTCAGCATCTGTACTATCCATTAGCTGGCGGAGGTATTCCAGTTCATTTGCCATGCTCATGTCTTCGGTATACTGCCTGCGCACTATGAGCCCGGATAGCAATTCCTGCAAGGCCTGTGGTGTCAATTGCTGTGCAGCATCGCTCCATGCCTCATCAGGACGCGGATGCGTTTCTATCATCAGGCCATTAAACCCCATATCCATAGCCTTTTGTGCCACTTCAGACACTTTATCCCGATTGCCCGTAATATGGCTTGGATCACAAATAATAAATAAGTCGGGCTTTCGCCTTTTCAGTTCTATTGGTATAGGCCAGTTAGGCTGGTTGCGGTAGCCTGATGCCGCCTCGTAGGAAGAAAAGCCCCTGTGAATAGCGGCTATATCCGTAATACCTATGCGTTCAAATCGCTCTATCGCTCCCTGCCAAAGGTCCACATCGGGGTTCACGGGGTTTTTTACCATCACAGGGATATCAATGCCTTTCAATGCATCAGCTATACGCTGCACCTGGAAGGGATTTACTGCCGTACGTGCGCCTATCCACAACACATCTACACCGTACAGCAACGCCTGCTCCACATGTTCGGGTTCTGCCACCTCAACGGTTACCGGCAGTTTGTATGTTTCCTTCACTTCTTTAAGCCAGCCTAAGGCTTCTACTCCCTTGCCCTCGAAAGAACCCGGCCTGGTGCGCGGCTTCCATACGCCGGAACGAAATAGTTTCACCGGCATTTTTGATAATGCTGCTGCGGTCTCCAAAACCTGTTCGCGTGTTTCCGCACTGCAAGGCCCTGCTATTACAAATGGCGCATCTCCCGTTCTGAAAAATGACATAGGATGCAAAGGTAGGGGGTCTTGTTGATTAGTTAATTAGTCGATTTGTTGATCGGAACGCTTTTCTCCAGGGTTATCGTATTAATAAAACCAATTAACCAAGCAACTAATCAACCAATCAACCTAAATTTGCAGCCGATGAAGCATTTGCCGACAATACCGGAGTTGAAAGAAGGCGGGGTGATATTGATAGATAAACCCTATAAGTGGACCTCATTTGATGCGGTAAACAAGATAAAAAGAATGTCGAAGGCCAAAATAGGGCACTGCGGCACCCTGGACCCCCTGGCTACCGGCTTGTTAATATGCTGTACCGGTAAATTCACGAAAAAAATATCCGAATACCAGCGCCTGCCTAAGGAATATACCGGCATCTTTCACCTGGGTGCAGAAACGCCAACCTATGACCTGGAGAGCGAGCCGGAGGATTTTAAGTCCACAGACGGTATCACAGAAGACGCCATCCGTGCGACTGCCTTACAGTTCACCGGCGACATTATGCAGGTGCCCCCTATCCATTCCGCCATAAAAAAGGATGGCAAACGTGCTTATGAACTTGCACGTAAGGGCCGGGATATCGTGATGGAATCGCGGCCGGTGACTATTGCCGAGTTTGAAATTACAGCTGTCAATTTACCCGAAGTACATTTCAGGGTGATATGCAGCACAGGTACTTATATACGCTCGCTGGCGCATGATATGGGCGAGGCTCTGGGCTGTGGTGCCTATTTGCAAGAGCTCCGCCGCACCAAGATCGGCAACTTCAATGCTGATGATGCACTTACCCCCGACCAGTGGAGCAAGTACTGGTACCCAAAAACTGAAGAAGCGGCAACAGGGGAATAGTAAATAATTAATTTACTATTTTGCTGTAACGATGCTTGCAGCAAAAGCTATCTCAAACGCCTTTAGCGGACTGGTCCACTTATTCTACCCGCGCCTCTGCGAGGGCTGTAGCAAGCCATTGGTAGCAAGTGAGCAAGTGCTCTGCATATCCTGCAATTTGGAGCTGCCTAAAACGAAATACCATAACACTGCCGATAACGATACAGCCCTGCGATTTGCAGGACGAGTGCCTTTCCTGCACGCTACATCCTTTGCTTACTTTACCAACGAAGGGCTCTTGCAACATTTGCTGCACCGGCTTAAATACAAAGACAATAAAGAAATAGGTACATGGCTGGGTAGCCAGTTTGCCTATGATCTGCAGCAAACTGACTGGATAAAAACTGTTGATGCCATCATACCCGTACCACTGCATCCAAAAAAGGAAGCGCACCGGGGTTATAATCAAAGCAATTTACTGGCGGATGGGATGAACGATGTTTTATCGATCCCGGTATTGCCTAAGGCGCTCGTGCGCAGCCGCTTTACGGAAAGCCAGACCAAGAAAAGCAGGGCTGAGCGTGTACAGAATATGCAGGACGCCTTTATAGCAAAAGATAAGGAAGCATTGAAGGACAAGCACCTGTTAATAATAGACGATGTGCTAACGACCGGAGCCACGCTGGAATCATGCGCTGTTGCCCTGCTGAAAATACCCGGTGTTACCATAAGTATTGCCACTATTGGCATAGCTATGGATTAAAAAAACCGCTTGCGGCATGCAAGCGGTTTCAAATATTTCAACCGGTACGCGATTAACTCAAACCCATTCCTACGAGGCCATCTTTTACGAATGTGCCCAGTTCTTTTATATAGGCAGGTGAGAAATCAAATTTGATACCTGCTGTAGCATACAGTTCTTTCAATGTCTTGGTATAGCCGAGGCTCAATGCCTTCATGTAGTTGTCCAGCGCCTGCTGCTTATTGCTGCGGTACTGGCGCCACATAGCTATAGCTCCCAGCTGCGCTATGCCATATTCTATATAATAGAATGGCACTTCAAACAGGTGCAGTTGCTTTTGCCAGAAGTTCTTACGGTATTCTTCAAAGCCGCTCCAGTCGGTTACGCCTGTTGAGAACTCATTGAGGATGTTTATCCACTCGTCCTCGCGTTGTGTTACGGTATGGCCGGGATTGGTATATAACCAGTGCTGGAATTTATCTATAGTGGCTATCCATGGCAGCACGCTTATGATGCGCTCCATTTCTTCCAGTTTGGCACGTTGCAGCTCTTTTTCATCTTTAAAGAAGACATCCCAGTGCTCCATGGAGAACAGCTCCATACTCATGCTCGCCAGCTCGGCTATCTCCATTGGGTATTCCTTGAAAGAGCTCAGCGGCAAATCGTGCGAAAGGAATGAGTGTACTGCATGGCCACCTTCGTGCATCATAGTGATCACATCACCAATGGTACCTGCGGCGTTCATAAATATAAAAGGCACACCTGTTTCAGCAAGGGGACAATTATAGCCGCCCGGAGCTTTGCCTTTCCTGCTTTCCAGGTCCAGCCTGTGCATGTCCAGCATTATCTCCAGGCATTGGCCGAAGTATGATCGCAGGTCGTTAAACACTTCTATTGCTTTATCCGTCAATTCCTTACCCGTTTCAAAGGGGTGCAAAGGTTCAGTTCCCGCAGGTTCTGCATCGCCGTCCCATGGGCGCATTACATCAAGGCCCAGCCTTTTCCGGCGATGTTCTACCAGCATCTTCTGCAGGGGCACTATATGCTCACGCACTGCCTCGTGGAATGCAAAACAATCTTCAGCTGTGTAGTCGAACCTGCCCAGCTCCCGGAATTTATAGTCCCTGTAGTTGTCAAAGCCTGCATTCTTTGCTACTTGCTGCCTGCGCTCCAGCAACTGGTCGAACAGTTTGTTCAACTCGTCCTTATCCTGCAGCCTTCGTTCAGCTACTTTATTAAATACCCTTTCCCTCAGGTCCCTGTCCGATTTCTGTAGAAACTTTGCTGCCTGTTGCAGGGTATACTCCTTGCCATCCAGCTCTATCGACATCTTACCCGATATGGTTCCATACTGTTGTGCAAGCACACTCAGCTCGGCCTGTATAGGTATATTTTCTTCGCGGTACAGCTTTATGGCATTGTCCACACTCCTTAAATAGGGGAAGTACATGCCTTGCTCCAGCTCGGCAGTGTGTACATTTTCCAGTAGTTTTTTATTCAGCTCAAAGAAGTAAGGTTTCATCTTAGGCTCTATCTCCATGCAGAAATAAGTGAATGCGTCTTCGTATTCTTTGTTGGTGGTATCGCATGTCATGTTTATCTGTCGCCAGCTGGCATCTTCACTTATCACTGCTTCCAGTTCGCTCATATCCTTCAGCCATGCTTCCAGTTGTTCCTTGTTCTCCAGCTTCCTGTTTACCAGGTCTTCAAAATAAGGTTGTAAGGTTTCCCATGTTGTTACTTTAAAATCGGCGGGTAAAAAATGTCTTTCTGCTTTTTTAATTGCTGCTGTTTCGTTCATGTTTCTGTTCTTAATTACGGCCTGCAAAATACATTTACTAAGGTTAAAAGCGTGATAATTCACGACAATGCATTCAATATAAAAGTAATACCTTCAATAAAAACAAATTGATTAAAACAAAATGTGAATATCTTCTAGACCTGATCGCATGATTAATTATACCAATGTAAGCAATGAAATTATTTTAATAAATGCTTTGTCTGTTGATAATAAGCCATTTGATTTTTAAATCGAATATGACCATAATATTATATTTATAAAACACATGGCCCCACCCGCTAAATCCATTTTTTAGATATCGAGGGGTTTGCTACATTTGTATCAAGTTGTGAATTTAATGGGTTAGTAAGTAAGAGCCGCCGGATTCCTCCAGTGGCTCTTTTCTTTTTTATTCTGTTCATAATTTTCTGTTGAATGAGTTCCTGCTTGCTTTACGCACATAGATATCCACATTTTCTCTTCAATAAATATTCAATCGTACCATCTTCAATATCTTTAGCACATGGCTAAAGTAAAGTCGGCATTTTTTTGTCAGCAGTGTGGATATGAAAGTACCAAATGGACCGGCAAGTGCCCATCTTGTGCAGCGTGGAATTCCTTCGTGGAGGAGGTAGTGCAACGTGATACCAAAACAAAAACAGAAACCATCTGGGAAGAGGAAAGTAAAGAAAGCAGGAAAGCCCATAAGCTTGATGAGGTACTGCCCCAGAATGAGCAACGAATAAAACTGCCGGACAATGAACTCAACCGGGTATTAGGTGGCGGCATGGTCCCAGGTTCGGTAATACTTGTAGCCGGTGATCCTGGTATTGGTAAGTCAACCTTACTACTTCAATGCGCATTAGAATGTAAAAATGTTACAACATTATATGTATCGGGCGAGGAAAGTGCGCAGCAAATAAAATTGCGGGCGGAACGTATAGGCATAAATAATCCTAATCTATACCTGCTTACTGCTACCGATACACATACCATCTTCCAGGAAGTAAAAAAGATAAAGCCCCAATTCCTTATTATTGATTCTATACAAACACTGGAATCGCCATATGTGGAATCTGCAGCGGGAAGTGTATCGCAGGTGCGCGAATGCGCCGCTGAGTTGCAACGCTTCGCCAAGTCGACCAATATCCCCGTCTGCATCATAGGCCATATTACTAAGGAAGGTTCTATTGCCGGGCCAAAAGTACTGGAGCATATGGTAGATACGGTGCTCCAGTTCGAGGGCGACCGCCATTACGCTTATAGAATACTACGTACCTTAAAGAACCGCTTCGGTTCCACATCAGAACTGGGCATATATGAAATGGTGACTAAAGGCATGCGGCCTGTTAGCAATCCATCAGAGATACTCTTGTCGCAGCACGACGAACCCCTCAGTGGCATAGCGATAGCTACCACGATGGAAGGACTTCGCCCGCTGATGATAGAAGTACAGGCACTCACCACCCAGGCTGTGTACGGCACCCCGCAGCGTACCGTAAGTGGTATGGATCTGAGGCGCCTGCAATTATTATTGGCTGTGTTAGAGAAACGCGGTGGTTTCCACTTCGGTGCCAAGGATGTTTTTGTAAATATTGCCGGCGGATTGAAAATAGAAGACCCCGCTATAGAGCTTGCAGTGGTATGCGCGCTCCTCTCATCTTATGAGGATAAAGCACTGCCATCAAATATTTGTCTTGTTGGTGAGATCGGTTTATCGGGCGAGATACGTGCGGTCAATCGAATAGACCAACGAATAGCCGAAGCGGATAAGTTGGGCCTTGATGCCATCTTTATACCAAAGGCCAATTCAAAAGGACTGGATAAAAAGAACTACGGGATAAAAGTGCATACGGTGAATAAGGTGGAGGATGTTTATAAATTGCTGTTCTGAGTTACACCGCCCAAAAGTAAATTCTGCAATTCTCGCGCTGTTCTCCCCTTCTTATATTCTCACAATGACATTTTCACTATATTAGATTTGTGAAGACCAAGGGTACATTCCTACTATTTCTACTTTCCATTTCTTTGTGTCTCAAAGCACAGAGTAGCAAATACATTTCTGACTCTGCCATGTCAATCAAGTATAATAATACATTCATAAAGAGCAATCCAACGTCGCCCGATCTTTACAAAGCTTATTTTTATCTTATGACTCGCTTCTGCCTTGCAAAGGATAGCAGCAATCTGAAAAAAACATGTCTCGAAGCGCTATATGGAAAGTATAATTCTGAACAAAGAAAAAACTTCTTGGGTGGGGCTAATGTGTTTTACAAAGCTGCGACCTATTTAAGCGAAATTTATGAACATGAGCATAAATATGAAACTGCACTAAGATACGTATACATGTCCGACACCCTATATCCATACCACACAACATGTGGCAACGATTTTTTTATGCATCAGGTAATAACAGGTTTTCATTATGCAGCTCTATACGAAATGCTTAACGACAAGAAAAGTGCAGAGAATGCTTTGCTAAAGATTAGCTTTAATAATGAAGCTGGAAGCCGACCCTTAGACAAACTGAGACCATATTTATTACAACATGATAAAGATGTATTGAAAAAGGAATTGAAATCCGCAATACTTACAATTGGCACAGATACTATCAGATCCCAGGGTGATCCTAAGCAATTTTATCACCAGGATCACATTGTCTTTCTCAACACCAAGATCCCGTTTTGGGCATATTCAGCTGAGGGTGATACGCCTGGAATGCTGAAAAGATCTAAAATAGAGTTCTTAAAGCAATCTAATTTCTACAAAATGGTCATGACCTTGTAAAGCAAAAAAAATCCCGCTCATGAGCGGGATCTAAATTTTTTTCTCTCTTCTTTTAATATTCGTCTTCATTAAAAAAGAAGTCTTCCTGCGTAGGGTAGTCGGGCCATATATCTTCTATGCCTTCGTATATCTCCCCTTCATCATCCAGCTCCTGCAGGTTCTCCACCACTTCAAGCGGCGCACCCGATCGGATGGCATAATCAATAAGCTCATCTTTTGTGGCAGGCCATGGTGCATCTTCCAGATGTGATGCTAATTCAAGTGTCCAAAACATATATTAATATATTTATTTTATTATCCGTTCCCGCAAATGTAAGGTTTCATGGAACAATTACAAATTAAATTACTGCACGTTTATCCACTTTTGTCCACATAGCTCACATTATTAAGTTTTGCATTTCAAATTTGGTTATCCGTGCAATTTGCGGCATTTTTACACAATGCTTGTTGCCCATCAACTCCTCAAAAAGTATTCCAATCTAACGGTTGTGAACGGGGTTTCATTGCATGTGGCCAAAGGAGAGATCGTGTCTATAGTAGGGCCTTCGGGGGCAGGCAAGAGTACCTTGTTGCACCTGCTAGGTGCCCTGGATAAGCCTGATAGCGGATCGGTAACTATCGACGGGGTGGATATTTTTAAGTTACCATCCAAAAAGCAGGCCCAGTTTCGTAATAAACATATTGGCTTTGTCTTCCAGTTTCATCACTTATTGCCGGAGTTTAGTGCGGTTGAAAACGTAGCTGTGCCCCTGTGGATAGGCGGCACAGGTAAAAAAGAGGCTTTGGTACTGGCTGCAGAGATGCTCAATACGGTGGGCCTGGGTGGCCGGCTGGAGAACAAACCGTCTGAGCTCTCGGGAGGTGAACAGCAGCGTGTGGCCATAGCCCGCGCACTGATAAATAAGCCCTCAATAGTGATGGCCGATGAGCCCACCGGCAACCTTGATAGTGCCAATGCGCAGGCGATACATGACCTGTTTATTCAATTAAGAGACAAATTCGGGCACACTTTTGTTATGATTACCCACAATGAGGCTCTTGCCGATATGACGGACCGGGTACTTATGATGCGCGATGGGCGCATAGAAGAGGAAAAATCGATCAAAGCATAACTACATTAGATAACAATATAATATTATGGATAAAAAAGAAGTATTAGAAAGAAAATGTCAATCGGCTTCTCGTTTATCCTAAAAAGTATATTTTTGCACCATAAAATTAAATTGCATTAACCATGTCTGAAATTGCAAATCGCGTAAAGAAAATCATTGTGGACAAACTGGGTGTGGACGAGTCTGAAGTTACTCCGGAAGCTAGTTTTACAAACGACCTGGGTGCCGACTCTCTGGACACAGTAGAATTGATCATGGAATTCGAAAAAGAATTCAACATATCGATCCCCGATGAACAGGCTGAAACCATTACTACAGTGGGCCAGGCCATATCTTATCTGGAAGAACACGTAAAGTAATTTTTTTAGAACTACAGAACTGAATTGTTTAAATGAATTTACCGTATAAACGCGTTGTCGTTACGGGTATCGGTGCCCTTACGCCAATAGGCAATACCGTACCGGAATATTGGGATGGCTTGGCTAATGGTGTTTCGGGTGCCGATTTCATTAAACAATTTGACATCTCCAAATTCAAAACCAAGTTCGCCTGCGAGCTTAAAGGTTACAGTGTCGAAGACCATTTTGAGCGGAAAGAAGGGCGCAAGCTTGACCGTTTTTCTCAATTGGCGGTTGTTGCTGCTGCTGAAGCAGTAAAAAATGCCGGCCTTGATTCCGATACTATTAATAAAGACCGTGTAGGTGTTATCTGGGCTTCTGGTATTGGTGGCATGATCACCTTTATCGAAGAGATGACAGCCTTTAATAAAGGCGACGGCACTCCCCGCTTTAATCCTTTCTTCATTCCCAAGCTTATACTGGATATTGCCGCAGGGCATATTTCCATGAAGTACGGTTTCCGCGGACCAAACTTTGCTACCGTGAGCGCCTGCGCTTCATCTACCAATGCTTTGATAGATGCGCTCATGTATATACGCTGCGGCAAGGCCGATGCTATCGTTACCGGCGGATCTGAGGCTGTGATAACAGAATCGGGTATTGGTGGTTTCAACGCCATGAAAGCCTTGTCTGAACGCAACGAAGATCCTAAAACAGCAAGCCGTCCTTTCGATCTGAACCGTGACGGCTTTGTATTGGGTGAGGGTGCTGCCTCGGTGATACTTGAAGAACTGGAGCATGCTAAAAAACGCGGTGCAACCATACTTGCGGAGTTAGTTGGCGGCGGCATGAGTGCCGATGCTTACCATCTTACCGCTCCGCACCCCGAAGGCCTTGGTGTTATCAACGTAATGAACAATGCCCTGGAAGACGCAAATATGAAACCCGAAGACATTGATTATATTAATGTACACGGTACATCTACCCCATTAGGTGATGTCGCTGAGCTGACAGCAATACAAAAAGTTTTTGGCGAGCATGCTTACAAGCTCAACATCAGTTCGACTAAATCAATGACAGGCCACCTGCTGGGTGGTGCAGGCGCTATTGAAGCTGTGGCTAGTATACTTGCTATCATGCACGAAACGATACCTCCTACTATCAATCACTTTACAGACGATCCCGCTATTGATCCAAGGTTTAACCTTACATTCCATACTGCACAAAAGCGTAAAATACGCGCAGCCTTAAGTAACACTTTTGGCTTCGGCGGGCATAACGCTTCCGTAATATTCAAAAAATACGAAGACTAGCTTTGCGTCGGTTCACGTCACGCATCTTGCACCTTTTTTCTCCCAACAAGCAGCTATTATCGCAGCTCGAGCATCTTTTGGGCTTCACCCCAAGGCACCTGCCATTTTACCAACTGGCGCTTATGCACCGCTCCAAAATAGAAGAGCTGGCGCAGAACAATGAGCGGCTGGAGTTCCTGGGCGATGCTATGCTGGGCGCTATTGTGGCCGAATATCTTTTCAAGAAATATCCCTATCAAACGGAAGGCTACCTGACGGAAATGCGCTCACGCATCGTTCGCCGCGAAACACTGAACAATGTAGCGCTACGCATGGGACTGCAGAAGCTGGTACAGTACAACCAAAATGATCGTGGCCTGAGCCGCAGCCATATTTTTGGCAATGCCCTTGAAGCACTTATAGGTGCGGTATATCTCGACCAGGGTTTCCCAAAGACCCGTGGATTTATTATCAAGCAGATCATCCACCCGTATATTGATATCGAGAACATTGAGAACACCGATACCAATTACAAAAATAAACTGCTAAGCTGGGCGCAACGAAATAACCATGTGCTTTCATTCGATACCCTTGAAGAAAAAGTGGAAGGTTCCCGTAAATTATTCACCATAGGCATAGCGCTTGACGGCGAAGTGATGGCAACCGGAACAGGCTATAATAAAAAAGAAGCCGGCCAGGTAGCTGCACAAAAAGCGATCGAGATACTGGCTATCGTCTAAGGCTTGTCATCGTTATCACTTTCCTCATCCACATGCAACCTGTGATACAACCTGTGCGCCATAGGTGCCAGTATGATACCAATATTTGTGATGAATGCAACGCCACTGAATAGCGCATAAAATGAAGAAAACAATTTACCGCCAACAGATCTGATTTCTACCACCGGGCCCATACCACTTAATATCATCGACGCATTGTGCAGCGAATCTATCCATGAAATATCGGCAGTGAAATGGTAACCCAGTATGCCCATGGCCAGGCATACGGCCAGCAAACTGCAGGCTATAAAAAGGTTCCACGCCATACGACGATAAAATACAGAGACCGGTGCCAGCTTATCACGTTTGGTCTCGTATTTATTAAAGACCTTTTTTGAATCTTGCATTTGATTCTTAGCTTTCGAATTCATCAGTGGCATTTAAAGTGTTCAAAAGGCTCATGGCACGAGTTGCATTTGTACAAGGCCTTGCAGGATGTAGCCCCAAACTGGCTCACCAAAAGGGTTTCAGCCGAGCCGCAACGCGGGCAGTTCACTATATCCTCCTCAAACAAGCCCAGCTTATTTTCCGATCTTCTTCGCGGCGGCACTATGCCATACTCCTGTAGTTTCCTTTTTCCCTCCTCGCTCATCCAGTCCGTCGTCCAGGCCGGGCTTAGCTGGTTTTCTATAATAACGTGCTTAATGCCCCTGCTTAGCAATGCCATTCTTATGTTTATGGCTATTACATCCATCGCGGGGCAGCCGCTGTAGGTTGGTGTAATAGTTATCGTTGCCTCCTTTTCCCCTGCTTCATTTTTAGACACGGCCACATTGCGCACTATTCCCAGGTCCAGTATGGTAAGTACCGGCACCTCGGGGTCGGTTACCACCGAAAGCCATTGGTAAATATCCGCTTCACTTATATCGTGTTGCATGTCCTTTATTTTCTTCTGTTATCGCAGATCAAACACATTTATCCCGTAGTAAGTTCCGACAAGTTTGGTTGTATACGGTTCATACAGCGGGTTATGCAGATAACTGCTATCAACGATCACCAGGTATTTAATCAAAGGCCTGAGTTCATCCACCTTCACTACACTGAAAAAACACTCTGTAAATCCCTGGTGGCCGAGGGCAGCCAGTGTTATATTTGGGCTCGCGTCGGGAACACAAATTACTTTATCGTCCTTCTTTATCCCCCATTTCTCCAATACCGGCCCCATTTCATACATGTGCATATTAAACCACCTGTAGTCCGGCCCGTATCTCTTATCCTGGAAATTCTTATTCTCAACAACCCCAACAACCATGAGTGCCAGCAGTGCAAGCCCCAGCGATACACGAAGTCCCCGTCCTGCCTTAGGAACGAGCCGCCGTTCATAATATTCCAATATTGTAATGCATAGGAATGTGGGAGCGATAACAAATATCAGTTGATAATAGTCATGGTCGGTAAACGCCTGGAACCATAGCAAGCTGTAGACAAAAGTTCCGAGAATACAGAACAAGGTGAACAACCTTAAAAAATGGTCCAATGCCCTCCACTTAACAATGTAAATAAGCAGCATTAAGGCCGCGGTCCACATAATGATCTTATTGTGAAAGCCACCAAACCAAAAACCAAAAACCCTGTCTACTATGATAACCCGTATTTGTGAGCTGCTGAGGCCGGCGATCGAAAAAATACCCAGTAAGTTTTGATGATTTTGATTCTTGTCGTTATACCATATCGCAAATTTATACCAGCCATATACACATGCTGCGATCAGCAGCGATGCAACGAATATCCCTGTTAAAACCTTCCGCTGCCCGGCCCATTTTTTCCGGAGCAGAGTGTTTATCGTCATCGCACCCACACAGGCCAGCCAGGTAAGGCCTCCGTCAGTTGGTTTTAAAGCCGTAGCCAGGATGAACAACATGGTACTCACGACAATGTCTATCGTTTTCCTTGACCGCTCATAGGCTATCATGTAGTATAAACCGACGAACGACAAACCAATAGCCGGTACATTAGGCAAAAAATTAAGCGCATAATAGTAATAGAATGGTGAAGTGGCTATAATAATAACAGGGAACAACGCCAGGAAGGCATCCTTTATCCACATGCGTGCTATCTTATAAAGGAAGACAAGGCCCGCCAAATAGCACAAATATGTAAGTGCACGGAATACCCAAAAGTGGAAACCGGTGATATGGCAAATTTTAGCGCCCAAATAATAGATGCCGGGAAACTCGCTCACTACCCTGCCGTCAAGGCCGGTAAGATTAAAAGTAGATGGCGTGAATAGCACCGTCCCTTTTTGATAATAGGTCATTCCGTAAGCTATGCAGTCACTTTGCCGCCACTGGTGGATCGACATCGGTGGGTTGGAAATGATCTCCTGCCCGTTCGAAATGAAAAAAATGATCGCCATGCAGGTATAAAGCATCAACAAAGGATGACGGTCTAACCATCTATATACTTTAACAAACATCATTAGTCAATTTTATTTCACTGTGGTTTATAAATGTGATTATTTACCATTGCCTTTCCATCTGCCTGTTTCGACATAATAATGGCATCTGCAGGGCGAATCATTAGCTCATCTATTTTACGGTAAGACGAAAGCTTATCATTGAACAGCCTAATTGTTATTTTCCTGCAATTGGCCGGCAGCGCCAGGAATTTAGATCCCCGGAACCACATAGCTCCATCATTATCCACGCTTTCCCGGACAGGAACATCATTATACGAGATCTCTTTGCCCACGCTATCTAAAATATGCACATAAAAAGTAGGACTCCTGTACGTTTTTCGCTCCAGCAATGCCCAATAGGATATTTCATACATCTGATCTGCATACATAGGTGTGATCGCAAGCTCGGCAAAATCTGACTCTTCATTTGCCATCACCCCAAATGATCCATTGCCAAAGATCGATTCACTATTTACATCTTTATCCAGGTGGTCCAGATACCACATACCGGCATATGCTATACATGTGTCCTTATTTGTCATGGCCTGGTATACAGGTTTGATCTTGCTGTAGTTCATGCTGTCGTGCTTCCTGATACTATCCGGGTAGCAGACAAAAACGTAAAAATCAGAAAAATGGCCAATCGAATCGGAAATACCGGCCAGGTAATCCTGATCGGGGTCCAGGGGTACCTTATCATGCTTCAGCAGCAAAAAGGGCTTGCTGCTTTTTATTTCACTTAGAACCGGTTTGTCCGACCAGGGGCCGGCGGCTATACGCACCTGCTTCTCCGCTACAGACCAGGACGACCTTGATGCGACTACATCTATCATAGGCAACTTAAGCTGCAGAGCAGCTTTATAGGCCTGCAAAGTGATCCAGTTTGTTACGGTATTTACCCATATCTTATCGGTACCTATATGCGTATATGGCAGGATCAACACGGCCTGGAAGTCGGTGCTTTTAAAATGATTATCGGCCATGAATTCATTCCAGTTCTTTTCGCTTTTCATCAGGAACCAGTCATAGTTGCGTTCATAAGTAGGGTTAATTTCCCTGATCCTTTTCATGTAACCTGTAGCCTCATAGCCCCAGGTCATCAGGGCCAGTATCATCAACCCGATAGCGAGCAGCCTGCTTTTCTGAAATATTAAGCTGTAATACCGCGCCATGTACACAACGCTGCCAATGGTCATTACGTAGTAAAATATCCAGCTAAATCTCCCCAATGACCTGAATTGCCTGAACAGGGAAAGATAGTCGAGCAGCCGCTCCATGTGCCAGATGAACGGGATACCCATTGCCAAAAGCAAGGCGGCAATGGCAATAAAAAAACAGATCTTGTTCCATGATGCCAGTACATCACCCGGGGCCTTTTTGCTTTTATCAAAAACACTTATCGCCATTCTTGCGAAAATACCAGCCAGCGATACTGCCATAACTGTAGCAGGCACCAGGCCTATGTAAGCAAACCCTTCGTTGTACTCCTGCACGTGCGAGTACCAGTTCCGGTCTTTTATAAGTTTCCAGACTGGCGAGATGTAGGATGTAAACACATCCTGTATCACCGATATATATTGCAGGGTGCCGTAAGGCATCAGCGGCCTGTCCTTCAAAGGATCTATAACATAAATAATACCCTGGATGGTAATAAGGCTGCAGGTAATTGCAACTAACACAGGTATCACATCTTTTAAGCGCTGCTTGAATTTACTTTCAGCAAACAATAAATACCCCAGTGCATAAAGAAACACCATCATCATGCTTATTGCAGCATAATATGGATGCATAAATGTCATGACAACGGTTACGACATAAACATAGACAGCATATTTTATTTGCCTGTGCAGATGGTACTTTAAAAGCCAATACAGTAACAAGGGTATGTAAAAAGCATGCGATAAAGCAAAGTGCCCTGTGAGCCGGAGTACCTGTGGTGACATTACCACGATCAGCCCCGAAAATAAAATAGCCATTAAGGGCCTTACGCTGCAAGTGATAAATATCTTGTAGATAATAACCACTGTTGCTATGTAGCTTAGTAATATAGAAACATGCATTATGGCGATGGCCCCATTCATGTCTATATGCAGCAGCTCTCGTAAATAAGATATGGTTACTGATAAAAGGGGTTGGTTGTCTGTATATATCACGTTCTCACCATGGGGATAGTTCATCCCCTCAAACCATACTCCCTTACCATAAAGGCAATGAAATAAATAAGTAAAATAATTTTTTCCCCCGTCACCACCTACCTCGAGCAGGGTGTGCCCCGGATACCTGAAGAGCGGGGTAAGCATGTAATAAACTAAACCAATAGAAAATATTATCGCGACGAGCAACCATAAGTTCTTCCGCGATTTTTCCGGTAGGTTCATAGCCTGTATAAAGATTTCCTGTTCATATTACCATTCCATATTGGGATATGCACGTTGCATGAACTGCAATTCTGCAAGTATATAGCCAAGATGCTCTGTATGCCTGCCTTCCTTGCCGCCATGCTGCATCCAGCCTGTGGAGGGTATGTCCAGGCCTGCTTCGCTCATCACAGCGTTAATGCGCTCCTGCCACTTTGCTTTTATGTCATCCAGGTTAGTGCCTATTCCCGCTTCCTGCATCGCTTTATCAGTGGCATTCATAGTGTACAGCTCGCCGGTATATTGCCAGCGGTCGGTCACCGCTTCTTTGATACGTTTATTGCTTTCTTCTGTCCCGTCACCCAGGCGTATAGCCCACTCACTGCTCCACCGCAAATGATAAGTTACTTCCTTCAGCGATTTTTCCGCTATGGCAGCCAGTGTTTCATCATTGCTTTTTTGCAGGGCGGTATAAAAAAAGAAGTTAAAGGCGTCATAGCATAACGAGCGTACTACCGTATAGGCCCAGTCTTTATTTGGTTGTTCCACCAACAGCACGTTCCGGAAATCCCAGCCATCGCGCAGGTAGGCCATATCATCTTCATCCATCGCTTTGCCTGTGGCAATGATGCTTTGCAGTGCAGGCGATACAAAGAACTTTTCTTTTTCAGCCGCGGGCAATGCATTGAATTGCTCTGCAGCATACTGGTACAAGCTCCTTGCCTGCCCCAAATGGTCTAGCGCTATGTTGGTAAGTGCAATATCCTGCTCCAGTATCGGCCCATGCCCGCACCACTCACTCAGCCTGTGGCCCATGATCAGTGCATTGTCCGCTATTTGGAGTGTGTATGATAGTTGACTAGTTGCTTTGTTGACTAGTTGATTCGACTCAATCATTGTTCACATTATTCTTTAAATACGTAATATAGCCATTTAACAGCTTACCCGTTTCATCAATTTGGTGCTGAAAATCAACAATCACCTCCTTCTCAATATAACCACAATCCATAGCGTCAAATAGGTGATTTAAGGTTTCAGTTAGCGAACCGCGCGCTTGTATACAAAAACGCAGTTGATCTTTGTATGTAAACCTTCCGTGACCCTCCGCTATATTGGCACCTATCGATCTTGATGACCTTATTAGTTGATCTGTTAACCTGAACTTTTCTTCAGGGGGAAATACCTTTACCAGGTTAAAAATATCATTTTTTAACTTCCTTGAGACTTGCCAAACGGTAAGTTCAGTAAAATTCTGATGTCCTTGTTTACTATTCATACCAATCAACTAGTCAACTAATAACCCAATCAACTAATTCGCTACATGTGTTTTAACTCGTCGGGCAAATTATAAAATGTCGGGTGACGATATATCTTATCATTTGCCGGCTCGTACATACTTGCCGATTCATCGGGATCAGATGTATGTATGTATTTACTTTCCACCACCCATATGCTCACACCTTCCATCCTGCGGGTATATACATCCCTTGCATTTTCAATGGCCATTTGCGCGTCGGCTGCATGCAGGCTGCCGGCATGTTTATGGTCCAGCCCCGCCTTGCTTCTTATAAATACTTCCCACAAAGGCCACTCGCTTTTGTGCTCTGCTGTTTGTTGTGACATACTATTTAACTTAACAAGATTTTTCTATAAAACATTGGCTACAATTTTCTTGTAGCCATTGCAACTATTATGCGGCTTGTTGTTCGCCGGCCTTCTTCTTTCGCTTTTCGGCATATGCTGCTGCTGCTTCGCGCACCCACTCACCTTCTTCCCAGGCCTTCTTGCGCGTTTCCAGGCGTTCCTTATTGCAAGGCCCGTTGCCTTTTACCACGTTCCAGAATTCCGCCCAGTCTATCGCGCCAAAGTCATAATGCCCGCGCTCCTCGTTCCACTTCAGGTCCTTATCAGGCACTTCAAGCCCTAATATCTTTGTTTGCTCTACCGTAACGTCTATAAATTTCTGGCGCAGTTCATCGTTCGTAAACCGCTTGATTTTCCAGCGCACACTCATCTCCGTATTGGGGCTCTCCGCATCCGGCGGACCAAACATCATTATCGATGGCCACCACCAGCGGTTCAGGGCATCTTGTGCCATCTTCTTTTGTACTTCTGTACCGTTCGACAAAGTGAGCATTATCTCGAAACCCTGCCTTTGGTGAAAACTCTCTTCTTTGCACACACGCACCATGGCCCTTGCATATGGCCCGTACGATGTGCGGCACAGCGGCACCTGGTTCATGATAGCAGCACCATCCACGAGCCAGCCTATGGCGCCCATATCGGCCCAGGTAAGCGTTGGGTAATTAAATATTGATGAATATTTTGCTTTCCCGCTGTGCAATTGATCATACAGCTCATCCCTGCTTACGCCCAGCGTTTCAGCCGCGCTGTATAGGTATAGGCCATGTCCCGCTTCGTCCTGCACCTTAGCCAGTAACACTGCTTTGCGGCGCAGGCTGGGGGCACGCGTTATCCAGTTACCCTCGGGCAGCATGCCCACTATTTCGCTGTGTGCATGTTGCGATATCTGGCGTATAAGTGTCTTGCGATAGGTATCCGGCATCCAGTCGCGCGGCTCTATGGCAATGTCCTTATCCAGTTTCTCCTCAAAATGTTCTTCAAAGGAATGAACGGTCATTGAAAATATTGTTTTTGGAGATACAAATATACGATTAAACCACCTATTACTGTGCAAATGTGAACCTAAGCATCAGCCCCGCCCTCGTCGTGGTAATAGGGTACGAGCTCGATACATATGGTATGCTTTGGCGCCTGTCATAGAACATACGCAGCGTAAGCTTATCATTAATTATATAGTCTATCGTCGGCGATATCGTGATCACTTTTTGTCCTCGTGTAGTGATGCCAATGTTCTGCGACAGGTAGTTGTTGGTCGTACGGTCTTCCCTTATGCCCACGTCCACCTTAAAGGTGAGGTCATTCTTCAGTTTACGCACACCAAGAACTGCAAACGGAAGCCTCAGGCCCTTTACGCGGTAACCGCCACCTATCACATATTCCGAGCTCTTTGTCTCACTTACCTGGTAGTCCAGCAGGTTCAGCGCTATGGTCCTTGTCCGGTTAAACCTGATACTGGCGGTCACATTATTACGGAAAGACATTTCAAAGCCAAGCAAGGGGCTCAACTGTTCGGAAATAGTAAGATTTGGTACCTGGTAGAAAGGTATATAGTTGCCCGAAGAAGAATCTATGAACGATGGTGCCCCCAGGCCATAGAGATCCGCGTACAGCAATGAGGTGTTGAAACTGTTCATCGACATCGTTCCGGTGTACGAGTGGTTCACCACGAAGCTGTTCATGATCTCTTTGAAGAATGCAAGTTTGCTCAACCCGTTATAGGTAACACGCCAGTTGGGCATAGGATAATAGTTCTTGAAAGGATTATAGCGCATGCCCGATCCTTTGTAATCTATCAGCGCTACATCATTGGCGCTCTTTCCGCTGTATGCTGCTATAAACGCGGGTATCAGCACATCCTGCGAGTATTGGGTGTATCCCTTTTTATAGTTCGGATTATTGGGATCATTCACCCCGTTAGTATACGGGTTGCTGTTACCAAGGCGCGATGATATGATCTCGCGGTTGGCCAGGAACTGGTTGTATACCGTTGAGTTAGCGCCTGATGATTTGAACATTGTCTTCAAGCCGATGTACGATATGTTAAAGCTGCCGGTTTCATATGGATTCAGATGCTGGAAGTCGGTGGCATTAGGGTCCAGCAGGGTATCCTTATACAGCTCGCTATGTGCCTTGCTGAATGTCTTGGTAAGGCTCAGGTCTATCCTGAAATCCTGGAATGGTTCGAGTGTCGTCTGCAGGTTCAGGTTCTGCGAGTAGGTCTGTTGCAGCTGTGCATTAAACAATGAGTCGGTACTCAACCTGTTACTCGAGCCTTGCGATTCTACCCATTGCCTGCTCGGCTGGTATCCGTATACAAAGTCAAAACCAGGTGCACCGGTGCTCGTATTTACACCCATCAGGCGCGTGCTGTCCAGGTAGCCCGGCAGTATGGTACCTGCATTCTCGCTATAGTTAACGGTAGTTCTCTTCAGCATTGTGAGCAACCTGCCCACTATGCGCACGCCCGGGCTTATTTCGGGGCTTACATTCCTGCGGGCTTTACGCGCAGCTTTTCTTGCCGCCTTCGCCTTCGCTTTCTCTGCTTTTTTCCTTGCAGCTTCCTGGTCCTCCAGCACTCTCCTCAATGAGTCAAGCTGGTGATCGCTCATGTGCGCTGCTTTCGCTGCAAGTAGCGCTGCTTCTATTTTGTCCTCCTCTTTGGGTTTTGCTTTTTTGTTGTCTTTTTCTCCGGTCAGCGGTGTTGGCTTCACATTGTCGTCATCACTATCACGGCCGGCCATAACATTACCAGGAGCTTGCTTTTTATCACCCGTTCTAAGGTCTTTCACATCCTTATTGCCCGTGCCGGTGTTTTTGGGCTTACTGTCTTTTTTGTTGCCGTTGCGCACTGGCTGGTTAATTGCCCGCAGGTACCGGTTCTTATTATACAAGGAGGTGAAATTAAGCTCACCTGTCACTTGTTTGGTTTGCGTATTGCTCAGGGTATTACCCAGGTCATGCGCCAGTTGCGATGCCGCGGTCCATGTATAATTAGCACTGTACGACAGGCGGAGGTTTGTCCAGTCCATGACCGGGATCTTTTGCAAGGGTACGTTATAGCTCGTGTTGAAGGTCTGGGTATAATTGGTATTCCTTCCCAGTTTCTTAATATTCGTCCAGAGTGTATCACGCTTTTCAGCGGTGTTTGCTTTCCCGTACGGTTCATCAATGCGCGACAAATTCGTTGCACTGAAATCGAACGACAAAGAACGGGTTAGTTCCCAGCGCAATGTGTACAGCCTGTTCCAGGTGAAATTCTTATAGTAAGTAGGGGGTATATCGTAGGGGCCGTCGCTTATGTTCCGCACCTGGGTCTCGTCCATTATCTTATTCAGGTCCGTCCTGAACGTGAAGTTCGAGGGCAATGGGTTAAAGTTGAAATCCCGTATCAGCGAGAACCACTTCGACTTCGATCTTATTGCCCTTTTGAAAGGCTCTATCGATTTCGCCTTTATGCTGTATGTATACCCAAGGCCCAGCTTGTTGTTCACGAGATTGTCCGACTCTATTGTAGGGTTTCTTTTGAACTGCCTGTTATATGCATAGCTCAGGTCAAAGTTCTTAACGCTCCAGGGTTTCACTTTCGCGTTTTGCTTGTCGGGGTCGCCCAGCACACGGATATTCGTAAGGTTAACGCTGGTAATGGACGTATAATCCTGTGCAGCTTTTTTGAAAGAATCCCTCTGGGCCTTGTTCACTGCAGAGTTTAGCGCATCGCTATACTTTACGTCAAGGTCATAGGGGTTGAACTCGGGGTTGCTCACGTTCTGCGAATAACCAAGGAACAAAGGTAGTTGTACACCCCATTTGCGCGGCAACATTTTACCCATGTTCAGGTTAGTCGATGCATTGTACTGGTAAAAATTATCTTTAAACCTTTGGTCTACTTTCTGATCTATATTACCATAACCTTCTGTGTGCATGCTGCCCGACAGGTTCACATTGCCAAGGTCCGCAAGTTGCACATTCACTTTACCTGCTGCAGCATAGCCTGCCTTTTCATTCAGGCCTATCATGCGCAGTTCGTTAAACCATACTTCGGTGCATTTTGGCAGGCCGTCGTCTGTGGGCGTCGTTGTGCTTTTCTTCGGGTTCAGTATACCCAGCATTATCGTTTTTGCATCGCCAATGTTGGGATTACCAACTACTATGATCGTGTTGCCTTTGCTGTCTGTTGTTGAGTAGGGCACGTAGGCTGCAAAGCCCCGGGTGTTCCTTTCCGTTTTCGCTTTCACCAGGTCATCCAGCAACATGTCCATCCTGTTTGCTTCCGGCCATATGCCCTCAGCATCGGTGGTACCCGGGTTGGTGATCTTTAAAGGTATTTGGTATTCATAATAGTTATTGGTAAAGTCACTGCCTATACGTATGAACGCTTTCACATCCCCATCTCTCAGCGGCACCTGCCCCACCTGCGATTCTGCGTGCATGAACATCCTGAGGCCGCTGAACTGGCGCATGTCCACACCTATCTCTTTATACACGCCACGCGCGTCGCCATCTTTCAGTGCACAGGTCTGCAGCGATAAGGCCTGCTCGTTCAGTTGCACATTCTGCCCGGTTGCTACAGCAGCCTGCTGGCGGTTCACTCCGGGTGGTATCACGTATGGTATAGGTTCGCGTCCGCTGTTTTCTTCCACACTTACGGTCGTTACCGAGAAGTTGTTCGATTTAATATCCGGCTCGGGTATGTTCTCTCCCGGTGCCTGTAGCGAGAACTGGTATGTACGCCATTGGTTACGGCCCAGTTGCAGCTGTGCAAAACGCGCTATAGCACTGTCGCGGAAACCGGTCATGTACATCCTGATGAAGCGTATAGCCCTGAAGTCAGAGATATCACCCACACGCTGCTGGTATTCATTCACAGGTATCTTGAACTGGTACCATGTTTCTTCTTCATAGTTACCGTTCGGCAGCTTGGGCTTGGCCACTACTTTGTTCACTATATAGTTAGTGCCCTCCTGCATATTAGGCTTCAGGTCCAGGCGGTATTCATAATAAGATTCGCTCTCGTTAAGGGTATTGTCCTTGTTTATGTCTTCCGATTCGGGCAATGTGGTCGCTGACGTAGCGAACGAAGAATTAGGGTCGGTCACAGGTGAATTGCCCTGCGGATTATTGTAGTTCTTATAACGGCCCAGCACCCCGGTACCATTGTCGTCGTAGCTGGCATCGCGGTAGTATTTATAGTTGTCGTTCGATGGATCTGCATGTGCGGCAGCGAGCGCAGCGGCATTTACTTTTACGGCCAGCTTGCCCAGGTAGTCGCCAAAAAGCCCGTTCTCATCGTCATCATTTGCACCGTCATATCCCACATCCTGCACAGCGCGCGCAGCGGGGTCATTGTCAAAAGCCCTTGTTATCTGTTGCTGGAATTTTGGCACATTTCCCCAGACTGTTTTATCAAGTTGGTCAGGATTGGAAGGATAGGGAATGCCGTTTTCAAAAAATTTCCTCGAATCTTTCAACACGTCTTCCGACACATTACCCAGGTTTATGTACAGGGAGCCACCCGGTGCATTCGGGTTATTAATGAAAGGGTCCATCACCCAAAACTCTATGAACTGCACATTCGATGCTTCAAAATCACTGTACTCTATCGGGCGCATGATACCGCCCCAGCGCCTTTCAGGATTTAGCAGTTTATCATCTGCATCCACATTGGTATAGTCGAAGTTATACGGCCCTTTGTCCTTCGGATAAAATCCAAGGTCCAGTGTACTCGTCGCATTCTGTAAAGTCGTAGTATTTTTCTGCGGAAAGATATCCTGCGTTTGCACCATCCTTATGTAGTGCTGGTTCGGATCGTTCTTCACATAATCGGGTACGCCACCGCCCGGGTCTACCAGGGTGGGTTCTATGAAGTACCATGCAAGCTTTGCCCTGTTGTAGCCATAACTTAGCTTATTGCCATCTCCCGCTTCAGGGAATAGTACATTCCCGAATTTGTCATGTGCGCCGAACGGTGTAGATGCCAGCGACCACGCGTTGGCCGGAAATTTAAGGTCATAGGCACTGGCGGTACCTTCAAAATCATCTATGTATACTGAGCCCTCAGGGTCAAGCGCATCTATCTGTTTCGGGTGGCCGGGCAGCAAGCTCGCTACTTCACCACTCGCGTTGATGAACGAGGGGGCCGTGGTAGAGTATACCGGCAGTTTATCCAGCGCACGCGAAAGGCCCGGGAATTCGGACTGATAGTTCGCATCGAGCCCCAGCACTGTGTTCTTTATAGGATCTTCGCCAAAAGTCGTTTTTTGTGTGAATGGTCTTTCGGTCAGGCGCATGAATGTACCGCCGATGGCCAGTTTTTTATTTGCATAATAGTCAAAACGTGTACCCAGGAAGTTCTGCTGCTGGAAGCCAAATGTTGCATTGTCTTCATACTGCACATTAATGGGTATGCCCGAATTCAATATACCCGAGTTGAGTATCTTTATTTTACCCAGGCCGTAATCAATTTGGTAATCCTGGTTCTCTATCAGTTTCTGCCCGCCTGCCGATACTGATACTGAGCCTTGCGGTATATTAAAACCACCCAGGAATATCTCGGAAGAAGAAGCTGATTTGTAAGAACCTTTTATCACATACCTGTTCGTTTGCTGGAACTGCCTCGCTATGGTTTTAGTTGAGTCATACAGGATCGTGTATAAATACTTTCGTTCGAGCTGTGGATTATTCCCCAGTGCAGGCCGCAAGTCTTCGCCAAAAGGCTCCAGCACGGGAAATATGATCTTGCCCTGCTGCGTATTAATGGTAATGCCATCTACGAAGTCAAATATACCGTCGGGCTGCGGATCGTTCTGAAAGTTAAGCCTGTCAAGGTTCAGAAGGGTGAGCAGCGGAATGCCCGCATTCGGCCCTTCGGGCAGGTAGCGTTTTTCGCCACCGCCGGGGTCTTGATACAGCACATTAAGCCTGAAGTCTTCCTTCGATACACCCAGCCCGCCCAGTGTGTATATATTCTTCATCATCAGGTGCCATATCGGGAAGCTTGGCCTTGCTGATATTCCCTTCAGTAATTTGAGAAACAGTACTTTCTGCGTGTTGCCCGCAGGTGGTATGTCTTCTGCGAACTCACCTACCTGGTATACCTTACCTGTAGTGGTGGTATACCGAAAGGCTACCGCCAGTATGTCATCAGGGTTCAGCTGTGTATTCAGCGATATATAACCCAGCTGCGGATTAAAAGAGAATTCAGAAGGATTCAGTTTGCGTGCAGTGGTGCGCTCATAATCCTGCTGCGGTGTAAGTCCTTGCAGTGTTGCAGCAGCTCCCTGTATCCTGTTATTAGGGTTCTGCATCAGTTGGTCATACAGCAGGTTGGTCCTGTTATCCGGGAAGGCCGGTTTGGTAGGGTCGGTAAGCTGTACAAGATATGGTTTGCTTTCACCAAGGTCTGTAAAGGCCAGCACATCACGTACGTTATCTACAGCACCTGTGCGATTGGTGATCCACACTTCTATTTTATTCACGTTCACCTGTGAATTGATGATCGGGTAGCTCTTAAGCGCATTGTTATAGTTGTTGTAGAAATATTGCGACAGCAGGTAGTGCTTGTTCTCTTCATACTCATCGGCCTTTATGGCAAACTGCTGGGTTTGCGAGCCGCCCTGCACGGTAAGGCTCTGGCGTTTTGATTTTTGTTGCGATACTACGCCTGTTACCCAAAGCCTGCCAAACTGCAATTGTGTTTTCAAACCGAAGAGCGATTGCACACCGCTTATCAGGTTACTCTTCAGCGGGAAGCTTACGTTACCTGCTTCTATCTTTTTAATGATTTCATCTTCCTTACCGGTGTACTCCAGCTTCTGCACATTCTGGTAGTCGAAGGTGGCTTTGGTATTGTTGCTTATATTCAGCTTCAGCTTGTCGCCCACTGTTGCCAGCAGGTTGATGTTCATCTGCATGTCAAAGTCAAACACACCATACTTCTGCGCACGCTGCACCAGCGTGGGGTTTTTGATATTCTGCCAGTTACCGCCAAAGGTGATATCTATATTGCCCTGCGGCCGCACCTGTATGCTGTTGCCGCCAAATATGCGATCGAAGAGGCCCTCGCGGTACATCTGCGGCAGCTCAGGTTTTTTATTGAATATGGTGAGCGCATCCAGCCTGCGTTTCCAGTACGATTGCTCATCCTGTTGCGCTTTATACTTCAGGTACTCATCCATGGTCATGTAACTGGGGTTACGGATGAAGTCGCCGCCTATTTTATTATCGTAGTAATAGTTACTGTCTGCAGGATTGTATTCAACATTCTGACTGATGTTCGGCGGATCTGCAAGGTCCATACTATGGTAGGTATTGTCCTGCATCGGGTCACCTGTCTTGTCATGTATCGGGAATCTCAGGTTGCGCGCGGAGTCTCTCGCTTTCGTTGTCTTTTGCGAATCGTCAGGGTCAGGGTCAAACTTGAAGGGGTCTTTATGCCCACGTGCAGCTGCATTCGCTATAGCCACTATAAGCGCTATAAACAACAAGAATTTATATCCAAAATTGCTTTGTCCCTTCAATTTGTAATCTCCTTAATTTATAAAACCCGTAATGCCTGTTTTATCAATTCCTCTACTGGCAATGCGGCGGGGTCATTTATTTTTTTAAGGGCGGCTTCTGCCACAGCCCTGCTGATACCAAGATTCACTAAAGCAATTAACGCGTCATCTTCCTTTGTATTGTGTATGGCTAGCGGTTTTGAGCCTGTATTTTTGCTCACCAGTAGCTTGCCTTTCAGTTCTAAAATAATGCGTTGTGCTGTTTTGGCACCTATACCTTTTACCTTTTCAAGGGTCCGCGTATCCTCCTGTGCCACGGCACGTTCCAGTTCATCCGGCGTCAGCGAGGAGAGTATGATGCGTGAAGTTGCTGCGCCCACCCCGTTTATGCCCAGCAATTGCCTGAAGGTGCTGCGCTCCTCCTGGTCGGCAAAGCCGTATAATACCCATGCGTCTTCCCGCACCTGCAGGTGGGTGTATAGCCTGCAATGCTCCAGCCCCTGTATCTTGCTATAGGTTTGCAGGGTAATGTTTAGTTCATAACCCACACCACCTACAGACATATATAATACAGACGGCGACCTGTATGTCAGATCACCTTCGAGGTATGCAAACATATTACTTTACAGTTCTTATTTCGGTTCAGGCTTGAAAATAGTGCATTTATCCGAATTAGCTGTAAAAAACGGGGCTAAAATCTTATGCGTACCCCATTAAAACATTAATAAAAAAAGCGGCATGTTTTACACGCCGCTTTTTATATATAAAATAGTTTGTTTACCTGTTTTCATCATCATACCACCACCATGGGTTTCTCCTCGCCTTTACCTTGTAGAAGAAGGTGATGTTGATCACAGAATAGGCATCATTTACTGATTTATTGCCCCTGATATCTCCTGTTTTACGAGTAGAAATATTGGTTATCTGCCATGTTTTATCCTGCATTTCCCTTGCTACCTGTGCATTGTCAGGGTTCAGGTGTTTGTCAAATTCATTCGGGTCTATGTAGGTAGCACTTGTGGCATCAAGATAATCGGTCATGCAATAGTGGTAGATGTACTCGATACCCAGATCCAGTTTTTCACCAACGCTCCAGCGTGCGCCGAGGCCAAAGGGTACTTCCATCTGCCAGTATTTGATTTCTTCAGGATAGCCTGCGCCAAAACCGTCGCCTTCCAGGTGCAGGTTCTTGAGGTTCACCCATTTGGAATTAGCATCGCCACGGCCGGGTAATGTACCCTGCGGATTGAAGTGGAAATAACCGAAACCGGCCAGTACGTAGGGATTGAACCTTCCCCTTGCTGTCCTGGGGCCGATATTTAGCCTGCGCGGGTTGAACTCAAACATCAGGTTGGCTTCCCACAAATTGGTACGCACATCCAGGTTGCGGATGTAGCGCTGGTAATAGTCGTCGGAGATATAAGTAGCGTTCCTCGCTTTATTCTCATTCCAGCTATCCGATGCATAGAGTGTACCGTAATTGACTGCCAGCCTGGCGCAAAGTGCAGGATGGATAGTATAACGGCCGTACAAACCACCCATAAAACATGGGCGGTTAAAGTATTTGCCATTATTATAATGGTCCATTATTTTCTTGGTGCCCACGTCAGCCCATAGGTCGGTCATACCGAAATTAATGCCCAGCGCCCAGCCTGAAGGTTCTACGTAGTCTTTACGCCGAATCTTCTGTGCATCTGTTGATGTAACAGTCACTGCTACTAAACCGATGGCTAAAATGCTACGGATAATTGTCTTCCGCATTGTTGTGTTATTTTAGCGTTGAAGATAAAAAAATTATTTGCCTTTAAAAATAGCTTTTCTTTTTTCTAAAAAAGCACCGGTTCCTTCGCGCATGTCTTCGGTGGCAAAACAGTCACCAAATCTTGTTATTTCATTAGCAAACCCACGGTTGTCGCCGCGGGCCGCTTCGTTCACGCAATATATAACTTTTGTTACAGCAATGGGAGCTTTTCCCTGTATTTTTTGACATATTTCTTTTGCCTTGGCCAGCAATTCCTCCTGCGGCAGCACGTGGTTCACCAGTCCCAGGGCCTTTGCCTCATCGGCTCCCACCATCTCGGCGGTCATCATCAGCTCCATAGCTTTACCCTTGCCCACCAGCTGGGTAAGGCGTTGTGTACCGCCATAGCCGGGTATCAAACCAAGGTTCACTTCGGGCTGGCCAAACTTGGCATTTGTGCTTGCTATCCTGAAGTGGCAGGCCATAGCCAACTCGCAACCGCCACCCAGCGCAAAGCCGTTAACGGCAGCTATAACGGGCTTAGGGCAGTTCTCGATCTTGTCAAACACCTGCTCCTGGCCTCTTTTCGCCAGCTCCATGCCACCTGCAGCGTCCAGTGCGGTGAACTCGGTAATATCAGCACCCGCCACAAAGGCCTTTTCACCTGCGCCGGTCAGTATCACGGTCTTTATTTCTGTATTATTATATACCTCATCAAAGGCCTGGCCCAGTTCCTGTATTACATCTTTGTTAAGCGCGTTCAGTTTATCGGGGCGGTTCACGGTTATTACCATTGTGCCTTCCTGCAAGTCTGTAAGTAGTGTTTGATACATCTCTATTATTGTAGATTTAAAATTGAATATTTTTCTTTTTTTACTTTTGAATTTTAAATTGGCTACCTCCTGTGTTCATTCACCCAGCCGGTAATATAGCCTGCTATATCCTCGGTGCGCTCGCCGGGGGCGAAGAGCTTGCCTACGCCTATCCCGCTTAGTGCCTTCATATCCTCCTCCGGTATAATGCCGCCGCCTGTAAGCAGCACATCATCCATGCCTTTTTCCTTCATCATGGCCATTACCTTGGGGAAGACCGTCATATGCGCACCGCTCAGTATGCTGATGCCTATGGCGTCCACATCCTCCTGCAGGGCGGCGCTCACCACCATTTCGGGGGTTTGGCGCAGGCCGGTATATATTACCTCCATGCCCGCATCGCGCAGGGCGGTGGCTATTACCTTGGCCCCACGGTCGTGCCCGTCGAGGCCCACCTTGGCTACCAGTACACGTATAGGGCGTTTCAGCTTGTCTGTCATATAATTAAATCAAAAAAACGCGCGTAAAAGTAATGAAATAATGCAGGCTTGCATATAATGGGGTTTTAGTTAATGTGAAAGGTGGCTAAATTTCGGATCCGCCACACGTAGAGACGCAAGATCTTGCGTCTCTACCGGGCGAAGGTAGCCGGCAATATTTTGTCCATAATGATTTCCTGCAGTTTATCGGGTTCGGTATTGAATATGGTGTGGCCCGACTGCTCGAACCAGAACAATTGTTTCTTGGGTGCTATTAGTGTTTTGAAATAGGCTGCTGATATATTGGCGAAGGTCTGGTTATCGCCGCGACCTATAAAAAAGTAGGTAGGGCATTTTACTGCCTTCAGTGTTTTGAAAAGGTTGTTCTTTATCGCCTCGTTCCATACAGGCTGCCAGGTAGTGGCCCATTCTATATAAGTGGCCTTAAAATCATCTTGTTTTGCGAAGTCCACATCGTTGTAGATGAAGAGCCATTTTGAAAAGTAGTAGAGCTGCTCCGGGTTTTGGATGGGTATAGGCACCATGGCCAGCTCTTGCAGCTCAGTTTTGTTGTTATCTTTTTTCGCCTGCTTTTGCAACATAGCCAGCGTTTGCCGATTGCTTTTTATTTGATCCACTACGGGACTGATGGCAACATAGGCATACAATAGCTGCGGGTACTTATCGGCCATATAAAAGCCCAATACATTGCCGAAGGAATGACCGACGAGATAGAGCTTTTTTTGGTGGAAGCTGTTCAGCAAATATTCCACCAGCTCATGTGCATCGGCCTGGAGTGCGCTTACCGATAAGGCAGCAGGACTGGCATTTAACTTTAGTGTTTCACCTACACCGCGCTGGTCCCACTGCACAACTACGAATTTCTGCTGCAGCCTGTTGCTGAACTTATCGGCAAAGGGTATGAGCGAACGGCCCGGGCCACCATGCAGGAACAATATCAAGGGTGCATTTCGGTCGCTGCCCTTTATGCTGATGTATTGTTTCATACCCGCTATATTGACGATCTCCGCCGTGTCGATAGGCTGCGCTATGCCGAAGCCAAATGAGAGGACCGCAATAAAGAGGAAGAGTAGCCTTTTCATGTTGTAAGGATGTGCGGGCAATGTAGTATATGCTGCGGAAAAAAATACCAGTTTGATGGCCAATACCCTCAAAAATCACCTCGAAACGATGGTAAGAGCAGAACAAACCACAAAGAGAATGTTCCTCAATAGCTCATTATTACATAAGTTTGGTTAACAAATTTGATACTCAATCCGAGATTCTCAGCACCTACATTATGGATATACTTGATTTTGATGAAGACTCACTGAAGAGAATTTTTAGTAAAAAGATTTTCAAGGTTACCGGCAAAGGAATAGATAAAAAAACCAGTTCCGACTTCCAAAAGAACTTAGATAATGAAATAGGCATACTATCAAAAAAACTTCATAATCGTACGTTTCATTTTAGTCCATATGTTGAAAAATTAAAAATAAAGCATAGAGACAGGTTCCCTCGTTTGATTTCGATTCCTACTATTAGAGATCGATTAGTGTTGGAAGTTATTAAACAGTATTTGCAGACTTTCTTTGCAAAAGAAAATAATAAAAAGCAACCCAATCATTTTATTAAAGAAGTACAGGTTTTCTTGAAAGACAATCCGGAAAAAGAGCTTTATTACTTAAGAACAGATATTCGCGATTTCTATCCTAGCGTGAATCATCAGACCTTATTACAAATGTTAAGTGAAAAAAAAATAGATGGCTACATCTTTTATCTTGTTCAAATGGCTATCAAAAATCCAACTGTACCTATCAATTATTCAAAGGATTCAGTTGAAAAGTATCAAAACTCTATAGGAATTCCTCAGGGCCTATCAATATCAAACATTCTCGCTCAAATTTATCTCGCAGATTTTGACAAGAATATGATGATGGACATAGATGCACTTTATTTAAGGTACGTTGATGATTTCTTGATTATAGGAAGCAAAGAGCAAATAGCAAATTTAAAAGACAAATTAAAAAGCAATCTTCTTAAGTTAAAACTAGATCCTAACCAAGAAAAAACGATTGAAGGACCTTTGGCCGACTATGTTAGCTATTTGGGTTACAAATTAAATTCTGATCTTATTACAGCAAGTGACAATAGTTTTCAGAACTATATTAAGGGAATCACAGGAATATTTACGTGGTTGAAAAAATGTGTCGACGACAAAAAATACAGACCCACTTTCTTATCAGACGATAAACGTTTAAAAAGTGTCTTTATAAGTAGATTAAATGAAAAAATTACGGGCGCTAAAAGCGAAGAAAAAAAATATGGATGGTTGCACTATTACGTTCAAATAAATGATGTGAAGCTATTATACAGAATAGACAGAATTATTGATAAACAATTTAGCGCACTGCAATTTTTTGATAATCAGAAACCGTTAGAAATAAAACGGGTTGTCCGGGCATACTATGAAATAAAATATAATAACGGGGGGTCTTACGTGCTTGACTATAATTTGTACGATAGTGAAGATAAACAAAGGCAATTTTTGGTGGAGTCCGGATTTATCTCTCCTGAGGACGATAAAAGTGCCAAGGACATTTCACGTTTGTATAATAAAATAATTAATACGACAATCAAGAATGTTGACACGCAAAGAGGATCTGATTTTTCCTAAAAATATAATACATTTGATTGGGGGTTACCTTCTTTTTATGAAGAAAACTTTTGAAAAAGTTTAAGTAGTGCTATACCATAGCGGCAAAAATTTCATTTTGAAATTAAAGACGAAGAATTTCAGGTAGCCCCCTTTTATTTTTATACTCATGAAAAATTACGCCGAAGCTCTTTACGAAAAGGTTTGGACAACGAAAGGCGCTAGATTTATAGCATATAAAAGGCTTGAAAGAATGAGTTCCCTATCAAATTGGTCCATTGCGCTAAATTCTATTTATGTAATAGTGGCAAGTTTATTGGGCTTACCTTCCTTTTCAAAATATTCGGGGCTCACTCCGGAATCTTTATGCCTGATAACAATTTTTTTATCAATTATTATTATTGTAGTTAGTCTAATTGAAAATTCAAAAAATTATGTTGCAAGAGCGATGAACCTTCACCAATGCGGGAAGGATTTAAGCCAACTCTACGAACGGTTGGAACAAATAAAGGGGGAATATTTGACTAGCAACTTAATCAAAACTGAGGTCGATAACTTGGGTATAAAATATCAAGAAATAATCAATCAATATTCGGAGAACCATTTAACAACAGACTATGAATATTTCAAGGCTTATAATAATCTGTATTTAAATGGGTTAACGAATACGTATAACCGTATTAAATTTCATTTCCGTTTTTATTCGATGTATTACTTATCAATGGCATTGTCTCCCATTCTTTTTTTCGTCTTCTGCTTTAAATGGTAACTTCCAGCGTCTTAAGCAGAAACAAAAAGCTGTTTTTACTTTTCATATAACAACCATTTTTCTTCCTCCACAACCCAAACCAAGTCAATCATTTTTAAATTTTGACTTTTGAATTATATCCAAAAATAAGGCTATGATACCCTCCGCAAGGGGGTATGATACCCTTCTGGAAGGGTATCATAAAACTTCAATTTTCCCATCTCAAAACTGTATCAGACCTTTGTGCTAAAAGTCCCATTTTGAAAGGGACGGGCTAAAATCTTATCAACATGTCAACCTATCAACTTATCAACATGCAATTTACTTTTCAAAACATTTCAATTCCCATAATAACCCAACAATACCTGGCATCTCCACCCATTCCACCCCCTTCATAAGTAAACACTTTTCCCGTTTACTTTTCAAAACTCTCCTCCTGCCAAGGAGGGGATGCCGATTTTGACGAATATCAAAATTGGCTGGGGAGGTCCTGTTGAGAACACTACCTCAGCCGGATCAATGAACGATAACCAATTAACCTTAACTATGAACACAAAACCAAAACAACAATCGCTCGCCCGCGATCTTTATTTCAATACCAATCTCTCACAGGCTGCCATCGCTGCCTATGTCGGCGTCAGCAAAAAAACAGTTTGCTTTTGGGTCAACGAAGGCAACTGGAACCAGCTCCGTATGGCCATGCTCCGCATGCCCTCCATGCTGGTCGAGGATATGTATGCCCAGTTGCAGGAATTAAATCACAACATCCGCAGCCGCATCCCCGGTCAGCGTTTCCCCTCATGGCATGAGGCCGATGTTATGCGCAAGCTCGTTTGGTGCATCATCAAGATGAGGCAAAACTCCTCCATAAGCGAGAGCATGGAAAGCATCACAGGTTTCTGCCAGCACATCGCAGCTAAAGACCCTGAACTCGCAGAAAAACTGCAGGAACATACCGCCACTTTCATGGAAGAAAAAATGAAACAAACCCATGTCCCTACCGAGATCGACTATATGACCCAACAAGACATCCCCGATGCCGAACAGACATTTACGGCCCGCACCTTGGAAGATGAACAACAAGACATCCAAAACGATATCGAAGCCAGCGAAGGGTTTTACAACAAGGAAGAAGAATTCAAAACCTTCTGCGAAGCAAACAACATTCCCTACTTCCCCTCACCACCAGCCTATGACATTAAGTAACCACACCTCCCCCTTGCGCGAAGGCCTTGAGCATAGCGAAGGGGGCCAGGGGGATGTCGTCGCGAGCTGCAAACCACTCTGTCACAAGCCACCCCTCACATTGTCGCAATTACACAGCCCGAACAACGAAGACCCTTCGTAATTTACAGTTCAAATATTTATCGACATGGAAATAGAAAAATTCAGTTTAGACAAAGACATCAAGGTACTCTGCCTGCAGGCCACGTCTTTCCCCAACGGCGTTATGGAGGCCTTCCAGAAACTGCATGCTAAGCTGCCCGATAGTATGGCGCGCAAAAGCTTCGGCATATCGCGGCCGGAAGGCGGCGGTGGCATAGTGTATAAAGCCGCGGCGGAGGAAATGCATGAGGGCGAAGCTGAAGAGCTGGGACTGGAAAGCTTCACGATAAAGAAAGGCGAGTTCTACAGCGTGACGATCCACAACTTTATGAGCGATCTGCCGGGCATAGGCAAAACATTCACCGAGCTGCTGGCACAGCCGGACATAGACCCAAATGGCTACTGCCTGGAGTGGTACCTGAACGATAAAGATGTGCGCTGCATGGTGCCGATGGCCTGAGGCTAAGCAATTCCGGAATAATTGAATTATTTTCAACCCCAAGATGCAGGCTTTTATAAAGAGACTTCCGCATATACTTTGCTACCTGGTGGCCATAGTGCTGGGCATGAAACAACTGCGCGAGCCGGATGTGTGGTGGCAGCTGCTATCGGGCCGCTGGATGCTGGAGCACGGGCAGGTGACACATAGTGATATGTTCAGCTACACCATGACGGGCCAGCCATGGGTGAATGTGAAGTGGCTGTATGAAATAAAGATAGCCCTGCTGGAAAAAGCTTTTTGCCCTGAAGGAGTGCTGCTGCTGCAGTGCATAGTGAACGTGATGATCGTATGGCTGCTGTTCAGGACCATAAAGCATGCAGGGCAATTGCTGAACCGAAATTTAAGCGAGTTCCAAAGTGTGGTGGCGGTGCTGCTGTTCCTGGCTACGGTTGAATACCGAATGGCAGGCAGGCCGGAGATGATAAGCCACTTTATGTGCGCGCTGTACCTGTATATACTGCTGCGCAAACCGCAGGGAGGCTGGAAGGACATCATATGGCTGGTGCCGCTGCAATGCCTATGGGCCAATATGCACGAGGGCTACCCCGTAGGGCTTGTGATGATAGGCACCTATACGGCGGGCGCGGGTATCAGTTATTCGCTGACTAAGGAGAAGACTTATATGCAGCAGGCTGTAAGGCTTGCAGCAATATTTGCAGCAGCCGTATTGGTGATACTGATAAACCCGAACGGAATTGTACTATGGAAGCAGCCCTTTGAGATATACAGGCAGGTATGGATGAATAAGTATACCACAGAGTTATACTCATGGCACGATGCTGCCTACTGGACCATACAGGCCAAGTGGCATGTGGCCTTAGTGATAATAGTACTGATGTACTGGCCACTGAGGATGCGGAAGGAGCAAAGAGGATTTTACCATCCCGCAATGGTAGCTTACCTGCTGCTGATACCACTGTTCGCCTACCTGTCGCTGACGGCCAATAGAAATATACCTTTTGCACAGATCGTGTTGCTGCCTACGGTGCCATTCATATTGCGCAGCATGGCGAGAACGATAAAAGAGAAAAATGAAAAGATACTTGCGGCGCTGGACAAGAGGGCTTTGATAGCGGGGATAGTATTGGGAGCGGGATTTTATGTAGCGGTGGTGAGCAATGCATTTTACAAAGCAACAGGCAGTGTGAACCGCTACGGTATGCATATAAGTATGCTGCACAACCCCACGGGTGCTGCAGATTTTATCAAGGAACATAACATAAGCGGCACTGCATTTTCCGACTACTTTGTTTCGTCCTACCTGCTTTGGGCGCATTACCCGAAATTCAAATCGTACATAGACCTAAGGGACCTTGACGTGTTCCCGGTGGATTTCTTTGATCAATATTTTGAGATGTATAAGAAACCTGCGCTGTTTAAAGAAGCAGATGCAAAATATAATTTCAATTACGTGGTGCTGAGCACATCGCAGATGCCGGCGCTGCAGCAGGAGCTATATTGGGGCAAGGGCTTCTTCATGATCTATGCCGATCCTGTAACGGTGATCTTTGTAAAAGAAAATGAGGTGAACAAAGCGCTCATTGATAAACCTGAATTGCAAAGGCCTTTCAACTGGCCAAAAGAAAGAGATGAACCGGGATGGGCAGCGGGACTGACCAAACTGTTGAACCCTGCTTATAAGAACGACGAGGAAGACGAAAACAATATGCCGGTACACGCCGCACGTTTCTACAACCAGCTACGCGACTATCCACAGGCTATCAGTATACTGAAGCCGGAAATGGGCAATCTACAGGAGAATAAAAGTGCACAGCTTGCCATGGCGCAGTGCTACACAGAGTATGCTAAAGTGACCAAAGATGCGGGACTGAAACAGCTGAGGGAGGACAGTGCAAGAATGTATATGCAGAGTGCTGAGGAATTGAGGTAACGCGCCCTCACCCCGTCTAACAGCGTTAAGCCGTGCGATGCTACCCTTCCCTTCAACGCGTCTGACGGCATTAAGCCGTACTGACGCTACCTGGTTCGGGCTGACGATTTTTCACTTCTTCGAATTTTGTTTCGTAGTCGGAGCGGAGGGTGTGGAACCAGCGATCCCACCAGAGGAAGTAGAGACCGTAATTACCGGTGAAATATTGGTGGTGCTGGTTGTGGCTCATGGAGGTATTGATCCACTTGCCGATGGGGTGTTTTGAAAAGCCTTTGGGATATAGCTCCCAGCCGAGGTGGCCGTATACATTGTACACGATCATCACGAAAAAGAAAATGAAAATGTGCAGGGGATGCAGTGGCATTACCATTACAAAGACGAAGAAAATGCCGGCCTCTACAATTGCTTCGAGGGGATGAAAGGCGAAGGCGGCGAAAGGAGAAGGGTTGGTGGACTTGTGATGGAGAAGATGAAAATGTTTGAACAGCTTAGGGTGATGCATGAGCCTGTGCGTGAGGTAGAAATAGGCATCGTGCATTATGAACATGGCGGGGAAGGCAAGCCAAAACCAAAGCAGGCTATGATCGCCGATGTGCTTGTAGTACTGCGTGTACTGCCTGAAGGGCGTGAGCAAACAGAGCGAAGGCACAGCAGCGAATATGATTATTGTGAAGAGGGAGGAGCTTATCTCGCGCCTGTAGTCATTGCCGGAAGGCATGCGGCTTTGTATCTTTTTGTAAGCGATGCTATTACGGATGAGTTTGTACCATACCAGCCAAAAGATACCCGCTATAACAATATAGCGTAGTGCGATGAGCAACAATACCTGGTAGAAAGAATGGAACTGCATAATGGCTGCTGCAAAGGTACAGAACAAAAAAACATTAATTTTGCAGTGCAATGCGGGATTTTTCAACAGAGGTATTTTTCAGGACGGCAAGGAGCGGGGGAAAGGGCGGACAAAACGTGAACAAGGTGGAAACCATGGCCGAGGCCTGGTGGCATGTAGCGAACTCAGGGTATTTTACCCCGGAAGAAAAAGAACTGATAAGAGTAAAACTGGAGAAGCGGATAAATAAAGACGGCTACCTGCAGACAAAAAGCAGCGAAACAAGATCGCAACTGGAGAACAAGCAGATAGCGCTGAAGAAGATGCAGGAACTGGTGGAGCAGAGCCTAATAAAACCTAAAAAACGCAAGCCTACTAAACCATCGAAAGAGGCAAAAGAAAGACGGCTGGAATCAAAGAAGAAAGAGTCGATGAAGAAACAGATGAGGAGGTCAGTTGATTAGTTAATTAGTTGACTGGTTAATTAGTCGAAAAATTAACGAGCATCAAAGTCTACTGTGACCTTTTCGGTTTTGGGGTGGGCCTGGCAGGTGAGGACGAAACCCTTTTCGATTTCGTCGGGCTCCAATGAATAATTGACTTCCATATCTACGGCACCTTCGGTTACTTTAGCGCGGCAGGTAGAACATACACCACCTTTGCAGGCATATGGCAGGTCGGCACCACTTTGCAGGGCAGCGTCGAGAATGCTGACGCCGTGATAAGGCAGGTCGATCTCAAACGTACTGCCGTCGAGGGTGATGCTTACTTTGCTTACGGGGCCATTGTCTTCGCGGTGCTCCGCAACCCATTTTTCGTGCGATTGTTTGGGTTGATCGGGGGAGGTGAACAACTCAATGTGCACATGCGATGAGGGCATGCCGAGCTCGATGAGCTTATCTTTTACAGATAATATCATGTCTTCGGGGCCACAAATGAATGCTTCGTCTACTTCTTTAATGTTTATGAGTGAGTCGCAGAAGGCGGCGCATTTGTCAGCATCTATGCGGCCGTTGAACAGGGGCACGTCCATATACTCGCGGCTGAGAATGTGGTAGACACGCAGGCGCTGCATGTATTTGTTCTTCAGTCCTTCAATTGCTTCGCGGAAGATGACGGTATTGCGGTTCTTGTTGCCGTAAACCAGTGTAAAGTTACTGTTGGGTTCATCCTCAAGTACCGTTTTCATGATACTCATGATGGGTGTGATGCCGCTGCCGGCAGCAAATGCTACGTATTCCTTGTGTTTTGCTTCAGAGGGGCGGGGAGTAAACTTGCCGAGGGGTGGCATTACGTCGAGGATGTCTCCTTCCTTCAACGCCTCGTGGGCATAGCCGGAGAACACTCCTTTTTCCACCCTCTTAATGGCCACGCGCAGTTCGCCATCGCGGGGACTAGCGCAGATGGAATAGGAGCGGCGGATCTCAGTATCACCTATGTGCTTACGGAATGTGAGGTATTGGCCTGCTGCGAAACGGAAGATTTCGGCGAGATCGGCGGGTACTTCGAGGGCAACGGACACGCAATCGGCGGTCTCGGGCCTAACATCTGTAACTTTTAAAGGATAAAACTTGAGAACGGACATAGAGGGGCAAATTTAACACGATTTTCTTGATTTTAGGATGGGCAGGATTTGTACCAAATGCGGGAATGTGATAATATGATTCGCATTATTCAATTTGGGCTAAAGCCTGTATTAGTGGGTGTGCTTATCCCCCGGCCTAAAGGCCGGGGCAACTGATGTTGCTGACCGTTAGCCTAACATATTATCGAGGTCTTCTTTCCTGATCATGGTGAAGACCTTTTTGCCATCGGGGGTGTACTCGGGCTGGCCACAGGCGAAGAGCTCGTCTATGAGTGCCTGCTGACCTTCGGGCTGCTGGATGGCATGTTTGTTGCGGGAGAGGCGGCGCGCCATTTGAGCTAGCAGTTGTTCAGAGCGTTTTGCCGTGCCATCGGTGGATTCGTTCTTCAACTGGTCTATTACTTCGTCAATCACATTACGTTCTTCACCTGAAGGCAGATCGGTGGGGACGCCTTGTACTACGAATGTATTTTGTCCGAATGGGGCGATGTCGAAACCGATGCGGGCGAGATCGGGTAAGGCTTCATTCAGCAGTATGCCATCTTGTGGTGCAAGCTCGCAGGAAACGGGAAATAGTAATTGTTGTGATGGCGTGGTGCCGCTGTTCCATTCCTCCAGTAAACGCTCATACCAGATACGCTCCTGTGCACGGCGGATATGGATAATCATGAGGCCGGACTTTACGGTTGTGACCAACATAGCACCTTGCACGAGTAAAGTATTTTTGTTGGCAGAAGCAGTTGTCTCGCTTTCGCTGTGCAAGGTAGCCGGCTGATCTTCAGAAGGGACGTTTGTAACTGAGGGTGTGGCAGCAATGGCATATAGTTCTTTCCAGTGTTTGAGGCTGTCGTTGCGCTCTACAAAATGTGCCTGACCTTTTTGGCTGAAGGTGTTGCTTAGGTACCCCTGCTGTGTTTCTTCGCGCTGGCGCTCTGTCATGGGTAGCTGAACGGAGGGCAGGCTTTGTATCTCGGGACTGAGTGTGAAGTCGAGCGAGGGGGCGATGTTATACCTTGCCAGTCCGTGCTTGAGGGCAGCGTTGAGGTAGGCATACATTAAACGGTCATCTTCGAATTTTACTTCCTGTTTGGTGGGATGTACGTTCACATCTACCCGTGCGGGATCTATCTCGAGGAATAAAACGTAAAAGGGGAATGCATCTTTTTCTATCAGTCCATCGTATGCATTGATAACCGCATGGTGCAGGTATGGACTGCGTATATAACGGTTGTTGATAAAAAAGAACTGCATGCCGCGTGTGCGGGTGGCTGCTTCGGGTTTGCCGATGAAGCCGTTGATATTTAAAAGATCGGTCTGTTCTGAAACGGGGACGAGGTTCTTTGCATAGGAATTGCCCAGGAGGTCGACGATGCGCTGTTTTAGATTGCCGGACTCGAGATGATATTGTTCGGTGCCATTGTGCCAAAGGCGAAATGCGACCTGCGGATGTGCTAAAGCTACACGCGTGAACTCATCTATTATGTGGCGGAACTCGGTGGTATTGCTTTTGAGAAAATGACGGCGTGCGGGTACATTGAAGAACAGGTTCTTCACCATGATGCTGGTGCCAGTGGGCGCCGCGCATGCTTCCTGCAGTTTTACTTCGGTGCCTTCTATCACCAGCCGGCTGCCTGTTTCATCGTCCGCCTTTTTGGTCTTCATTTCCACCTGCGCTACGGCGGCAATGGATGCGAGGGCCTCGCCACGGAAACCCATGGTGCGGATGGTAAAGAGGTCGTTGATATTGCGGATCTTGGAAGTGGCATGGCGCTCGAAGCTCATGCGGGCATCGGTGGGGCTCATGCCCGAGCCATTGTCTATGACCTGTAAAAGCTCTTTACCTGCTTCTTTTACCACGAGCTGGACCTCTGTGGCGCCTGCGTCTATGGCATTTTCGAGCAATTCCTTTACTGCAGATGCAGGCCGCTGGATCACCTCACCTGCGGCGATCTGGTTGGCTATATGATCTGATAGTAATTGGATTATGTCGGGCACCTGTGGTAAAAATTTGAGCAAAGGTAAGGAGGATTGGGTAATGTGATGATTTGATAATTAGCTAATATGACATGAATGAGAAATGTTCAACACCCTACGGGGTTACACGGATGTTCGATTTCCTGTCCCCGGATTTCATCCGTGGCTATTAATATTAAACCCCGTTGGAGTTGCTATGAGGATAGTCGTTAAACTTTGGTGCTAGCTGCAGCAGGACCTCCCCAGCCGATTTTGACAGCCCTCAAAATCAGCATCCCCTCCTTGGCAGGAGGGGAGTTTTTCGGCTAGTCTTTGGGTTCCCAGAGCTCTATTTTGTTCCCTTCAAGGTCCATTATGTGTACGAACTTGCCATATTCAGTATCTTCAATCGTATCGGTTATGGTCACGCCATCTTTTTTAAGCTGCTCAAGGAGTGCTTCCATGTTCCCGACCCGGTAGTTGATCATAAAACTGCCCGTGGAGGGCTCAAAGTATTTCGTGGTTTCCTTAAAGGGATTCCATTGGGTGAGACCTTTCTTGCTGCTGTCATCGGCGTGTCGCCATTCGAAACTCGTGCCATATTTAGTGGTTTCCAATCCCAAGTGGGTTTTGTACCATTCGTTCAGCTTGTCGGGGTCTTTGGATTTAAAAAATACGCCGCCTATACCGGTGACTTTTTTATCGTTCTTAGCTGCTGTATTTGCCTCCGCGGTTTTGTCAATCTCGTCAATGGGTTCCCAAAGCTCTATTTTGTTGCCTTCAAGGTCCATAATATGCACGAATTTGCCGTAATCACTACCTTCTATCTTATCAATTATCGTCACACCGTCTTTCTTAAGCTGATCCACAAGCGCTTCGATGTTCTCGACACGGTAGTTGATCATAAAACTGCTAGTGGAAGGTTCAAAGTATTTCGTGCTTTCCTTGAAGGGGTTCCATTGGGTGAGTCCTTTCCGGGTAGCATCATCGGCATATCGCCATTCGAAACTCATGCCATATTTAGTAGTTTCCAGTCCAAGGTGGGTTTTGTACCATTCGTTCAGTTTGTCAGGGTCTTTGGACTTAAAAAATACGCCACCTATGCCGGTAACTTTTTTATTGGACTTGTTCATGGTTTTACATTTAGCATTAAGAGAAATGGATATTGCTGCAAGAATAAACAAAATATTGAAAAATAGCTTTTTCATATTTGCAATTTAATATAGGGAGCTGACAATGCCTATTTATCGTTACCGGAGTGGGGAAACCGTTAAAACGGTTGTTTTGCAGAAGGGATATTTACATCCCACGGTTGAAACCGTGGGCTATATGTTGATCGGAGACTATTTGCATGTGCAAGTCATTAAGCCGCTATCTTATGGTCCCGACGAATAAAACATTCAACGCCCTCCGGGGTTGATAATGTTCCGGTATTGCCGTTCCCCGGATTGCATCCGGGGCTATTCATATTTAACCCCCTTGGGGTATTGCTCCCGGGAAGCATGATTAAACTTTTGTGCGAGCTTTAACAAGACATTGAGTCCTATACCGGGAGAACAATAGGAAACGCCAGATGACAATATATACATACTTCTAATGGGCGACAATGCCCCCAACGCGTCTGAGCGCGAAAAGCGGTGCCGACGCTACCTGCACTCAACGCGTCTGACCGGGAAAAGCGGTGCTGACGCTACCTGCACTCAACGCGTCTGACCGCGGAAAGCGGTGCTGACGCTACACAGCCTGCTTACGGCTTCTCTGAGGGTTTCTTCCTTTTTGGCGAAGCAGAAGCGGATGAGCTTGTCGTCTTTTTTATTGCTGTAAAAGGGACTTACGGGAATGGTGGCTACGCCATATTCTACTGTGAGCCATTTTGCAAATTCCATGTCAGGCATATCGCTGATGTGCTCATAACCTGCTACCTGGAAATAACTACCACCGGACGGTGTATGAATGGTAAATGGTGTGTCGCGCATTAGTTCTAAAAAGTAGTCGCGCTTTTGCTGCATCATTTTCCAGATCAGCTCCGATTGTGGAGCGGCTAAGTATTTTGCAAGTGCGTACTGAGCGGGGGTATTAACTGAGAAGGCAAGGAACTGGTGTATTCGACGAAAGGCCTGCGTGAGCGCAGGTGGCGCTATGCAATAACCCATCTTCCAGCCGGTGTTGTGAAACACTTTGCCGAATGAATATAATGCGAAGCTGCGCTGCCTTAATTCCTCGTGTTGCAAAACGGAATAGTGTTCTTTGCCATCGAAAATGAGCTGCTCATAAACTTCATCGGAAAGGATGTACATCTCCGTACCACGTACCAAGTCTGCAAGTGTGTTCCAGTCTTCACGGCTCCATACTGCGCCTGTGGGATTGTGTGGAGTGTTGAGTATTATCGCTTTTGTCTTTGGAGTGATTGCGGCTTTTACTTTGTTCCAGTCGACATTAAATGCGGGCGCAGAGAGTGCGACCGGAACCGCCTTTGCGCCATTCATTTCTATGTTTGGAATATAGCTATCGTAAGCGGGTTCTAAAACTATGGCTTCATCGCCTGCCTGCAGTATGGAGGTGAAGGCAGTGTATATAGCGTATGTGGCGCCGGGGGTAACAGTTATTTCTGTATCTGCATTTATATCAAGGCCGTAGCGCTGTTTAAAGTTATTTGATATTGCCTCGCGCAGTATGGGAAGGCCGGGCATGGGCGCATATTGATTAAAGCCTTCTTTTGTCGCTTCGTGTAGAAAGAGGCCCAGGCGTTCATCAATAGGAAAATCAGGAAAGCCCTGTGAGAGGTTTATAGCATTATGCTGTGTGGCCAGTGCACTCATTACTGTGAATATGGTGGTGCCTTTGGCGCTGTGTTTTTGCGGGAGTGTCATAAATGTTTCAAGTTATGATATTCCCACAAAACATTCAACCCCGCCGGGGTTGTTGTCTATAGGTCGTTACAGTACCCCGGATCTCATCCGGGGCTATTCAGATTTAACCCCGTTGGGGTATAAATTATTATAAGAAAGTGTGTCGTTGTGACCCTCGCGAGCCATTGAGTCCTCTGTAGAGAGACTCAATGGGTAAAACAGATATCGCAATTAACCACCTCTTTGATTTAGCTGTAGTGCTAGTCTCAACAAGACCTCCCCAGCCGGTTATGACATTCGTCAACCCGGCATCCCCTCCTTGGCAGGAGGGGAGTTTCCTGCAAGGCGTCTGACCGCCGGAAGCGGCGCTGACGCTACCAAATTACAGGAATTTATCGCCTTTGTTGCGCTTCACCTCGGCTACGTATTCCTTTATTTGCTGTTCGCGATTGCGCTCGCATATGAGGAGCACGTCGGGGGTATCAATGACAATGAATTTTTCAAGGCCCTGTATCACCACCAGCTTTTCATTTGGCGCTTTTATCATACACTCGGACGCGTCTATGACCATTACATTGTCGCCATAGACGGTATTGCCAAGGTAGTCCTTCTCTGAATTTTCGTAGGCTGACTCCCAGGTGCCAAGATCGCACCAGCCAAAATATGCGGGTATCACATAAACATTTTTGGCCTTTTCCATTATCCCGTAATCTATAGATATATTGGTACACTGTGAGTAAAGGCCGTGTATTACATCGTGCTCCTTAGGGGTATTATATACATCTTTTGCCTGCAGGAAAACTTCGTGCATCTCGGGCATGAACTTTTCGAGCGCATCGTAGATGGTTTGTACATTCCAAACGAAAATGCCGGAGTTCCAAAGGAAATCTCCGCTCTTTAAGAATGTGCGAGCGAGCTCCAGGGAAGGCTTTTCAGTAAAGGTCTTTACACGGTAAATGCTATCCAGCTCTTCTTCGGCATCATACTGTATATAACCGTAGCCGGTATCGGGACGGGTGGGCTTTACACCAAGAGTAAGCAATGCCGGATGATGCGATACAAAATCGAGTGCATCCTGGGTGGTGCGTTCAAATGCACGCTCATCCATTATCAAATGATCAGCGGGCGACATGATGATATTGGCCTTAGGATTAAGCGCCATCATTTTGTGGGCAAAATATGCCGCACAGGGAGCAGTATTCTTACGCGAGGGTTCGCTGATGATGTTATCATCGCTTATCTCTGGTATCTGCTGTTTTAAAGCACCTATGTAGGCCTGGTTGGTGATAAAATAAATGTTCTCTTTGGGGCAAATGTTCTTGAAGCGGTTGTAGGTCCACTGTATCAATGAACGGCCGGTGCCCAGCAGATCGAGGAACTGCTTGGGGTATGCGGTGCGGCTTACAGGCCAAAACCGGCTGCCAATACCGCCGGCCATTATGGCCACGTAATTATTTTCGTTACTCATTTCTAATTAATTACTCAAGGGCTCAATACTCAATGGCTCAATGAGAATGTGAAGTCTAAAGATAAAGATATAACTAAAAAAAACAGCAGCCACATGGGCTGCTGAATTATATAGCAAGTTAATACATGTCTTATTCTGACTCAGCCACCACTTCTTTCACTTCCGGTATCATGCGTTTCATCATACCTTCTATGCCGGCCTTAAGCGTGATCATAGATGAGGGGCAGCCGGAGCATGAACCCTGCATCATAAGCTTTACCGTGCCGTTTTCGTAACCTTTATAGCTTATGGCGCCGCCGTCCATTTCAACCGCAGGTTTCACATAATTCTCCAGCAGTTCTTTAATGCGTTTTACCACATCAGTATCATCGGCACTTACCACATTCGTATCGGCCTTTACTACTATTTCATCTTCGTTTATCACCACTTTCCCTTCTTCGAGATACTGCTTGAGGAACTCGCGGATAGCGGGTATCACTTCTTCCCACTGCGTATCAACGGTTTTGCTTATTGTAACGAAATTGCTTGCGATGAACACGCTGCGTACAAAGGGGAAAGCGAACAGTTCCTTTGCCAGGGGCGAAGGAGCTGCGCTAGCCTCATCGGGGAAATCAATGCTCTTGCCAGGATACAGGAGTTTGTTTGCTACAAACTTCATTGTTTCCGGGTTGGGTGTCATCTCGGTATAAATACTCACTATAGTGTTGCCAGTCTTCAGCATGACGATATCTTATTTGGTACAAAAATACTTTAAATATGCAGGGAATAAAAATCAATTACGCTAATATGGGTACAGGTGAAACTGATTAGGCCTAAAAGATGTTAAAATGCATTAATCTGAGGCTACTGGTGCAGTTTTTATAGTGTTAGGGCAAATAAAAACGGGGAATTATGAAAAAAACGATCTTGTTAGCGACACTTTGTGCGCTGTGCACATCTGTAAATGCCCAAAATACTAAACAGCAAACCCAAAAGAGGGAAGATACGGCCATAAGCCCGCACAATGCCCCACGGCACCGACATGAAAACGGGGCTACTGTGCCTAAGGCTGATACTGGCAAAGGCAAACTGAACAAAGAGAAGAATGCAGGCAATGTGCCAAGCCCGGGTAAATAAGCAGTGAACAGATAACAGTGAACAGAGAAGGTCTATAAAATCATAAAAACGAAAGCCATGAAAAAGATAGTGTGTATAACAGGACTGATGATAGCCGTAGTGGTGGCAAAGGGACAAAACTATAACAACAACCAACCCGTGATAAATAATGCGCCGCCCGCAGTACAACAGCCGGTGCAACCGTTGAATAATCCTGCCCAAACGACCAAGCCGAACCAGAACTCCAGCTTTGATAATAACAGCCAGCAATACAATAAAGGCAATACTATAAAAAATGCGGTGCCCTCGCCGAACGGAAGCTATGATGTTCCGGGCAGCCAGGGAACGAACAATAATAACAGCCCCAGCTTCAATAACAACAATACCCCGGGAACAATAAATAATACAGGGGCAGGTGGTACCTATACCCCAGCCGGTACATTGCAAAAATAGTAAGTCAAACCTCTACAGTAGAGGCTCTAAGGTGCTGATTATTAATTAGTCAGCACCTTTTTATTTTTTTTAACATAGCCGTGGCACGGGTTTTCAATGGGTATAGGTGAAACAGCTATTGTTTAACTAAAATAAACACTAAACATGAAACAGATATCAATAGCACTAGTGATGATCGGGATGATACATTTTAGTGCGAACGCTCAGGCAACACATAGTAAGAATGACATTAACTATAAAGTATGCCGGGCAGGCAACGGATATAAAATATGTAGCGGCGCCTACAATAGTGTACGAGAAATAAGGGCAAATGAATTACAGACACGGGGGAATTACCAGGTAGATAACAGCGGTGTAACACCTTTATCAAAAGGACGGAGCAAGAACGATATTAACTACAAGGTTTGTCTTGTAAACAGCCAGTACAAAGTTTGCAATCCTGATGAGCCCCTGATACAGAAGACAAACCATTCCGACCAAATAGTGGGCACAGAGTCTGTAAATACCGGCAGAGCAGCTTCCCTGAGCATGCAGCAGACGAACGCATATATGGGTTACACCTCAAAAAAGCGTAGCAATATACAGGTAGTAGACCAGGACAATATAGAGCAGCAACTGAACACAGAGGCTGATGGAAAAGATAAAGTAGAACACAGGAATATGAATTACAACAATGGTTCTGTTTCAATACCACCGAGCGATGGTGGCCTTAGTGACCATTAGTATTAATAGTCATAAAGGATAAAACAACGTCCGGGTTTCAGCCCGGACGTTGTTTTTATTAAGTCAGAGAGGTATGATAAACCGTTAAAACGGTTGACGTATTGGCCGTCATTCCTGGTCCCACTGTTGAACCGGGGGCTATATTTTCGATTTTGGTGCAAAAAAAATCCCGCAATTGGCTTGCGGGACAAGTATAAACTCAACTAATTTATTTGCCTAAACAGCGAAGCTTTCGCCACAGCCACAGCTACGGCTGGCATTGGGATTGATGAAGTGAAACCCTTTACCATTAAGCCCATCTGAAAAATCGAGGGTGGTATCGCAGAGGTACAGGAAACTTTTAAGATCTGTGACCAGCTTTACATCCTTATCTTCAAAAACCTGGTCGTTCGCCTGGGTCTCATTGTCAAAATCGAGTTTGTAAGACAGGCCGGAACAGCCGCCGCCTACCACGCTCACACGGAGAAAATAGTCATCACCAAGATCTGAGTCTTTCTTCAGCTTGAATACTTTTTCTCTTGCTTTGTCACTAACGTAAATCATCGTTCTTTCCGATTAATGTTTCTTTTCTTCTACCAGTTCAGGTAAGCCGTTCTTCACGCGATAATCATTGATAGCGGCTTTAATAGCGTCTTCGGCAAGTACGGAGCAATGTATCTTAACAGGAGGCAGGTTGAGTTCTTCAACTATATCCATATTGTCGATAGCCATAGCCTGGTCAACGGTTTTCCCTTTGAGCCATTCTGTAGCCAATGATGAGGAAGCTATAGCAGAACCGCAACCAAAAGTTTTGAATTTAGCATCGCTTATCAGGCCGCTCTCTTCGTCCACTTCTATCTGCAGGCGCATAACGTCGCCGCACTCAGGCGCACCCACGAGGCCGGTACCTACATTGGTCTTAGCTTTATCGAGCGTACCTACGTTCTTAGGGTTGCTGTAATGATCAATTACTTTTTCTGAATATGCCATGGTATTGGTTAATTGAAATTTTAAAAAATTAATGATGCGCCCACTCTATTGCGTTAATATCCACACCCTCTTTGAACATTTCCCAAAGGGGGCTCATTTCGCGCAGTTTAAGCACTGTTGTTTTAATAGCGTTGATGGTAAAATCAATTTGCTCCTCGGTAGTGAAGCGGCCAAGGCCGAAACGCAATGAGCTATGTGCGAGGTCATCGCCAAGGCCGAGTGCCTTCAATACATAAGAAGGTTCGAGCGAAGCTGAAGTACAAGCGGAACCGCTGGATACTGCGATGTCTTTATTGAAACCCATCATCAGGCCTTCGCCCTCTACGTATTTGAAAGAGATATTGCAGACGTGTGGCAGGCGGTGTTCCGTATTACCATTTACGTATGACTCTTCGAGTTCCATTAATGAAGTTTCCAGTTTATCGCGCAGGATGCTGAGGCGTTTGCCTTCGGCTTCCATTTCATTCATGCATATCTCGCAAGCCTTACCAAAACCTACAATGCCGGGTACATTCATAGTACCGCTGCGCATACCGCGCTCGTGGCCGCCACCGTCCATCTGGGCGGTAACCTTTACCCGAGGGTTCTTGCGACGAACATATAAAGCACCTATACCTTTAGGGCCATACATTTTGTGTGCGCTGAAGGCCATCAGGTCGATACCATCGGCCTGCACATCAACAGGTATCTTGCCTACAGCTTGTGTAGCATCTGTGAATAACAACACGCCGTGCTTGCGGGCTATCCGGCTGATTTCGCGGATGGGTTGCAGCACACCGATCTCGTTATTGCCGTACATGATTGCAATAAGGATGGTTTTGTCGGTAATGGCTTTTTCAAGTTCCGTAAGGTCAACGAGGCCATCGGCCTGTACCTCAAGGTAAGTAACCTGTCCGCCTATCTTTTCTATATGCTTGCAGGTATCCAGTACCGCTTTATGCTCAGTAGTGCAGGTAATGATATGATTACCTTTCGACTGGTACATTTCATATACACCTTTAAGAGCGAGGTTATCGCTCTCGGTAGCACCCGAGGTAAATATTATTTCTTTCGGATCAGCATTGATCAATTTTGCCACCTGTTCGCGGGCATAATCCACAGCTTCTTCAGCCGCCCATCCAAATGAGTGGTTACGGCTTGCCGCATTACCGAACTTCTCGGTAAAGTAGGGCAACATGGTTTCCAGCACCCGCGGGTCGCAGGGTGTGGTCGCATTATTGTCCAGGTATATCGGCAGTTTCAATTCCATATTTTATAAAGAACTATTTGAGGCAGTTCTAAGGCAAAGTTACGTCAAATGTGGTACTTTCGGCATAAATAGAATTATAGGTTTGCTATGATGCTATATGTAAAACTTATTCCCAAATGATGAAAATCGAACACCTGGGCATAGCTGTGAAAGAACTGGCCAATTCCATCCCATTATTCGAACAATTGCTTAATACCCCCTGCTACAAAACGGAAGGGGTGGAGAGCGAGGGGGTAAATACGGCGTTTTTCCAGACCGGCGACTCAAAAATAGAGCTGCTGGAGGCTACAAATGCCACATCTGCTATTGCAAAATACATAGAAAAGAAGGGTGAAGGGATACACCATATAGCCTTCGAAGTAGAGAATATAGAAGCAGAGATGAAAAGGCTATCGGCACTGGGCTTTGAAGTTCTAAACGAAAGGCCAAAAGAAGGAGCGGACAATAAGCTGATATGCTTCCTGCATCCAAAAACGACCAATGGTGTACTTATAGAGCTTTGCCAGGAGCGTAAATAGAAAAGCATAACCGGTTCGGCCATGCTTTAAAATTATTATTTTACATAATATTTACGGGTTATCTGTAGTGGCATCCTGCGCCAGTGGAGCATCGTCCGGGGTTGTTGCAAGGTCGCGGTCCAGATTATAAAGGGCATCACCACTGGCTTTATCGCCACCGGCTATCTTTATCTTGTCCATCAGGTTGAGGGCAAGTGATTCTTCTTCTATTTGTTCTTTTACGAACCATTGCATGAAATTCCAGGTAGCCCAGTCGCCCTCGTCAAAGCTCTGCTTTACGAGTTTGTAAATGGCTTCTGTATTCGCTATTTCCGATTGAAAAACCTTTTCGAAACAATTATTGACGTTTACGGGATCAGCATCAGGACCGGGAATTGGTGATATCCTCACTTTTGCACCCCTTGAGAGGATATACTCCAGGAACTTCATCATGTGATTGCGCTCTTCCTGTGCATGGCGGAACAGAAAGTTGGCTATGCCATCGTATCCTTCGCCGGCTGCCCATGAGGCGTAGGACAAATAAATTTGCGAAGCATGCGCTTCTTTAGTCATTTGATCATTTAGCGCAGCCGATAAGCTGTTTGAAAGCCTGTTTGTTTTCATAATTTGCGTTTGGTGATTAGTGTGCTGTATAATTATGCCATGAAGATAAAAAAAGATATATAGGGACATAACCAAAATCTTTGGCCATGCCCCTATTGTTTAGTCCCGATAGGTAGGTTTTTCTATTGTCCAGTCTTTACCAGTTTGTGGGCGAGTTCGTTTTTTTCACTTGTGCGTTGTTGGCCTGGCTGTTGTTTTCCTGTGCCTGAGGTTTGTGTAAAGCAGTAAGTGTAAACTGCATGCCCGTAGCTGCTACCAACAGTATGGTAGATACGATGGTGTTCATTCTTGTTTCGGGTTTACGGATGCCGGTGAAGAAATATGCGGGGATCACTACAAAAAAAGTGATGGCCAGCGTGGTAAGCCAAACATAATGTGACCCGTTCCAATGATTGAGTAGAAAGAGCATAGAAACAAAATACATCATACCCGCTAAGGTGCCCAGGCCCAATATTAATTTATCGCGACTGTTGCTGAGCTCCTTTGTCTTTAGTACAAAGAGCAGTGGCAGAAAAATGAAGCTAACCGTAAGAATAGCAGCAATCAATAAAAATGAAGCGCCGGGCCAATGCATGATCTTGAAAAATGAGCCCACTATAAATCCTGCAACTGATAATGTGCCGCTCACTAACATTGCTTTTTTCATTGCATAAAAGTTTTTGAAGGTTAATAAATTGATGGCCTCTTCTTCTATCTCGCGCAGTTCGTGTTTATAGAACTGTTTTATGGTTTTGTGATAGAAGCGCTCAAAGTCATCTGTCTCTTTGAGCTGCTGCTCTATGATGCAACAGATATGATCCAGGAGGTTTAACTGCAGGTCCTCCATATCAATGCCATTACGTCTAATGTCATTGAGGATATATTCTATTTGCTGATCAGTGATGCAATACATTTAAGCTATTTTGGGTTTTATATCGAGCAGGAAGGTCATGGTATCCATGAAGGACGCCAGTTCCTTTACTTTTTCTTTCACCCTTGTTTTACCTGTTGGGCTAAGGCTATAATACTTGCGCATACGCTTGCCTATATATTCGGTTTCGGTAGTTACCAGGCCCTCTTCTTCAAGGGCGTGCAGCGTAGGATATAGGGCACCCTCGGTTATCTGGATCTTGTCCAGCGTCATCTCTTTTACGGTTTGTGTTATCTCGTAGCCATACATCTTTTTGTTATCGGAAAGCAGCTTGAGCACTATTGTTTTGAGGGTGCCTTTTATTAGCTCGGAGGAGTAGATCATAGCATTTATTTCAATTGCCTAAGACAAAGATACATAAGAAACCAATGCATTGTACTATTTGGCAAAAATATTTTTTGCGCGGCGGGGGTGCTACATCAATCAGCAATTAAAAACGAAGATTATTTAGGGAAAATCAAGGGCGGAGGCGAACAAATAATTATTCCGGGCGCGCGGGGCACACCCGGAATAATCTGTCTTTAATTCTTTAAGAATTTCAAGGAAGTAATATTTCCCTGTTCAGATATTTTTACAAAATACAAGCCGGCAGCAAGATCGTTAACAGGTACAGGTTCTTTTGTACTGATGATACTACCCGATCTGACCACTTTACCCATCGTGTTCAAAATACTGTAGCTGCAATTGCCTGCCTGGTAAATATTGTTTTTGATGTAGACGACATCAGTTGCGGGATCGGGATACAGTTCCAATTCTTTTATAGTACTTACCGTGTTTACCTCGGTACCGTGGCAGGAATTGGTAAAATTGTAGAGCAGATTGATCTGCGCAACTGAAATGGCTACGTTATAGAAGTCAATGTCATCAATAGAGCCGGAGAACCAGCGGCCTATATACAGGCTGTCGTTAGACACGTTTATTGCTGTATTAGGGGGTGTGGTGCAAGTACCGCAAATGGTATTGTTTATGTATAAGGACCAGGTGCTGTCGTTGTATATTAATACAAGATGGGTCCACCCGTTTATATCACCGGTAAAAGGCTGCGCATTTGTGGGCATAATAACCGGTGAAAACGTGGCGCCGGCAGAAGGTTTATTTAGATCATACAATCCCAGGTGATAATCGGTAGGGATGTTTTGGCCGTTATAAGGGCCTTTACCAAACAGCGTCTCGAAATCGCCTTGTGCAGGTGTGCCACCCTTGTACCAGAGGCTAATAGAAAAAGCGCCTGTGGTGGGAATATTAAAGTCGCTATGAAAGGGTATCAACAGGTAATCGGTAGACGTGCCCGGAAACCGGTATGCGCAGCTGGGGTTGGAGAACCTGTCGGGCGCCGCGATTGGAACGCCGACCATGATGGCATTGTGTCCATTGCCGGAAAAATCATTTAGCGCACCCGACCCAAAGGTGTAAGTAGCTTTTTGCGCAGTGGAAGTAAGCGCTGAGGAGACAAGCAATAATGTAAAAAGTTTTCTCATAAGAATAATTTTTAAACATTAATAATTTAAAGTTAATAATTATTCCTAGTAATATTCACAAATATTATTTATGACTATTCGATTGGCATTGTGATAGGCGGACGAGGAAAATGGCCTGCAAATTTTAGAACCAGCCTTTACGCTTAAAATACACAAGCATGAGTGCAGGTATGATGAGCATCAATCCGACGCATACATAGAAGCCGATCTTTTGGTGGGCGAAAGGTATAACTTCGAAATTCATGCCGAATATACCGCCTATTACCGTGGCAGGGGCGAGCAAAAGAGCAACCATCGTGAATATCTTCATTACCTCGTTCATGCGCAGGTTCACCTGGTTCATGTACAGGTCCTGCAGGTTCATGAGCATTTCGCGATGGTTCTCAATGTAATCGTTGGCCTGCACTATATGGTCGTAAACATCTTTGTAGTATTTGTCGTGGCGGTCTTCAAGCAGTTTGCTGTCGCTGCGCAGAAAGCCATTTACCAATTCCCGCACCGGGCCGACAGAGCGACGAAGCTCCATTACCTCACGCCGGAGCATACTGATACTTGTGAAACAGTCTGTCTGCCTGTTGACAAGAATAAAATCTTCCAGTTTTTCGATGCTCTCGTTGATATTATCAATGACCCCGAAGTAGCTGTCAACTATTATATCAATAAGGCTATAGCAAAGATAGTCCGACTTGCTATCGCGCAGCTTGGCATTGCCCGTACGCAGGCGGTCGCGCACAGGGTTAAAGACGTCCCTTGTCGCATCTTCCTGGAAAGAGAGCACAAAGTCGCTACCGAGCACGATGCTTACCTGTTCCGTCTCCACAGCCCCTGTTTTATTATTAAAATAAACCATTGGCAGCAAGCAATAAATAATGTCCCCTATTTCGTCCATCTTGGGCCGCTGACCCACACTGAGTATATCGTCTACTATAAGAGGGTGTACATCATAATGCGCACAAAGGCTTTGTACCTCATCTTTTTTAAGCCCGTCTATATTTATCCAGGTCACCCTGCCATTCTCCCGGTATGGCCTGCAGGCGGACTCATTAAGCAGCTTTCGCTCGTCGAGATAGCTGCTGTTGTAGTCAAATACCGTATAAATAGGTTGTTCAACTTCTATACGGCCTTGTTGGCTCCGGGCAGGGTTGTATGTAGCAATAGGCTGGCGCTCACTATAATTCCAGGTCCACTCGGGCAGCAACTTCACCAGTTTCTTCGCCTGTTTTGTTATGCTCATACAGATATTATTGCCAGCTAAGTTACTTTTTTGTATCTATGCCTGTAAATACAAGATATCTTTTTATGAAAAAAATATTGCTGGTAGCGAGCTGCCTTTTTGCCCTAACACTTACTGTTGCGGCTAAAAAACCTAAGGAGACCAAAGTGGTAATAGAAACTGAGTATGGCAAAATAGTGATGCTACTGTATAGCTACACCCCATTGAATACCAACAATATGGTGAAGCTGGCTAACGAACATTATTACGACAGCACATTATTTCACCGTGTGATACCAAGTTTTGTAATACAAGGTGGCGACCCGGAATCAAAGCACGCAAAACCCGAGGAGGCATTGGGCAATGGCGACCTTAAATACCGTGTGCCTGCAGAAATAAATGACAGCGCCATCCATAAACGCGGTGCGTTGGGCGTGGCCAGGGACAATACACCCGATAAGTCAGGCTCAGCATGCCAGTTTTATATAGTAACGGGGAAAACATATACTGACAAAGAAATGGACAATATCTCGAAGGGCAATAAACGCAATTATACACCTGCGCAACGCGAGATATATAAAACTATTGGCGGCACACCAATGCTTGATGGCAATTATACTGTATTCGGGGAAGTGCTGGAAGGAATGGACGTTGTAGATAAAATATCAAATGAACCTCGCGATGCCCGCGACAGGCCGAGAAAAGATATCAGGATGATCAGCGTACGCGTGATGAAACAAAAGAAGAAATTCCTGGGGATATTCTAAATAGATCGCAAAAGACTGTTTAAGGGCGCCTGTGGCGCCCTTTTTTGTTATACCCCAAAGCAGATCGGAAGAGCACACGTCTGAACTCCAGTCACTATATTTACGAGACAAGCTATTATTCAGCTTGTTACGATTATTCAATTCCCATCACTACTCATTTTTTTTAACTGATAATAATATGTCTGAGGCGAAAACTAAAGTTATTGTTATAGGCGGCGTGGCTGGAATGAGCGCAGCCTGTGAGCTTACAGAGCGTGGATTTGGTTGTGCATGACGCCCGTTGTGGCCAAACACGCCACGCAGCGCCTGGGTATGGCTGGTACTTACCATCATAGCGGTAATGGTGATAGGGTTTTTGACCATACAGGGCCATTATTTTGAGTCGAACATGAAGCCTGAGTACCTTAACCGGGCATTGTTCACCAGCAAACCTGGACTGGTATCACTTATGCTGCTCATTGCCATAGTAATGGAGAAGGGCCTACATCACCTCGATGAGGAAGCTCTCTGAAAAGAACGAGATCATAGAATCGGAAAAAAACCCTGCCGGGTAAATATATCGGGCACTACCTATGAGCTGATAAAGATCATTTCAACTGCAAATACCGCGGCAAGCTGGAAGCCAAGCATAAAGGCTTTATAGACATGTATTTTGTGGATAGTGAAAATGTGGATGTGCCGGAGATGGCCTAACGCTTCCTCTCTTATCTTTGCTAACCATTGTCATCTTATGCTAAAGCACCTGCAATCACTCAAAAAACTCCTTGACGAAAAAGTAAAGCTATACAACCAACCGGGCTTTATAGAAAAAGACCCTGTTATTATCCCTCACAGGTACAGCAAGAAGCAGGACATAGAGATAGCAGGCCTATTTGCTGCTGTGCTGGCCTGGGGTAACCGAACATCCATCATCAACAACTGCAGCAGGCTGATGGAATGGATGGATAACAGCCCGCACGACTTCATACTGAACCATAAGGACACAGAGTTAAAAAAGATGCTTTCCTTCGCCCACCGAACTTTTAATGCAACCGACCTCTTATACTTTATTTACTTCCTGCATTATCACTACAGCAGCTATAATTCGCTGGAGGATGCATTTGTGCCGGGTAAGAGCTACAAAGAGAATACTGTGGAGCAGGCGCTTATCTATTTCCACAACTTCTTCTTTTCCATAGAGCACCCGGAGCGCACACGCAAACATATCTCCACCCCGGCGAGAAAGTCGGCATGCAAGCGCATCAATATGTACCTGCGCTGGATGGTGCGCAGGGACAATAACGGCGTTGACTTCGGGATATGGAAGAAAATAAGCCCTAAGCAACTTGTTTGTCCGCTGGATGTGCATGTGGCAAGGGTAGCGCACCGGTTGGAACTGATCGACAATGAAAGATCGAACTGGGCCAATGCGCTACACCTTACTTACCAACTACGCGAGCTGAATCCTGAGGACCCTGCAGTGTACGACTATGCACTCTTCGGACTTGGAATGGCGGAACGCTTTTAAACCAGCGACAGCACATTTTCCTCAACATCTTGTTTCAGGGCTACCTTGTCCACAAATGCATCAGGGTATACTACTAGAGAAGTATTCTTTCTTTTCCACCAGCTTGCATCCAGCAACCTTGAAAAACGAATAATGCCTGTTACATGGCAGCGCTTATCGCTGCTGCTCCACTCCTCTATACGCTCAAATTTTTCATGCGGTACATGGAACAGTCCATCAAAACTTACGTATACCCGCAGGAAAAAATCATTGGTGAGCTGCGATGGTTTCTGGTACAATAATTTTTTATACTCATACCTGTAATTATAGCGCAAAGCGGAAAGATCGCTAAGCACTGCCGATGCCGTTGGAAAACTGCCGGCACCTTTACCATAGAAGAATTGCTTATCTGCCAGGCTACTTTCTATTATTACGCCATTGTACTCATTGCGTACATTGTATAGCTGGCTGTCCTTGTGCACAAATTGCGGCAATACAAATGCGGCTATTTTGCCATTATCCAGTTTACGTGCCTGCGCTATAAGTTTTATCTCGTAACCCTTCTCACGGGCAAATACAGCATCGCCGGCATGCAGGTTCTGTATACCTGTGTGCACTATATCCTGCGGTGGTGTTACTATGCCATAGGCATGAGCAAGCAGGATTGTTAGCTTATTTACAGCATCTGTACCTTCTATATCCAAGGCAGGGTTGCTCTCTGCAAAGCCCTCGATCTGTGCCTGTACAAGTGCGTCTTCAAAACTTATATTTTCTTCCGATACCTTAGTAAGGATATAATTGGTAGAGCCATTCACAATGCCGCTTATACCATGCAGCAGGTCGTTATCGTAATATTCTTCCAGGTTACGGATGACGGGAATACTGGCACAGGCCGCTGATTCATAGAGAAAAGGGGTCTGAAAATGCTGCTGTAAGGATATAAGCTCTTCGAGGTGTTCAGCAATGAGTTTTTTATTGGCACTCACTACAGCTTTCTTGTTCTTTAGGGCCGTACTTACAATGTAGTATGCAGCTTCCGAGTCATCTATCAGCTCGACAATTACATTGATCTCTTCATCCTGCAAAAGCAGGTCGGGGTCGATGGTGAATAATTCCGGCGGTGCATTCCTTTTCTTTTCAGGGTGTTTGATGCAGACTTTCTTTATCTGCGCATTTAATGTGGGGGTTTGTTCCAGCACCTTGTACAGGCCTTCGCCCACTACGCCAAAGCCAAAGAGGCCAATGTTCAGTTTTGTTTGTTGATTTTGAATAGACATGTTTTTGAGATTTATGATGTTAGACAGTATTTGTTTCGAATTAAATATTGGAGGTTATCGGCTTCAGCTTGTGCGCGTTAATTTTCGCCAAGGCTTGCTGTATATCGTCAATTAAGTCTTCCACTTCTTCCAGTCCCACGCTCAGTCGCACCAGGCTATCTGCCACACCTGCGGCTTGTCTTTGTTCTGCCGGTATCGATTTATGCGTCATGGTCGCTGGATGGCATAGCAGGCTTTTTACGCCGCCAAGGCTTTCGGCAAGTTTGAATAGCCTAGTACTGCAGACCACATTCTTCGCTGCCTCGGCCGTATCTACTTTTAGCGTGAAAGACACAATACCACCGAAGGCGCTTTGCTGTTTCGCTGCTATATCATGATTGAGGTGTGACTTGAGGCCGGGGTAATATACTTTGTCGATGGCGGGATGCTGCTCTAAAAATTCAGCTACCACTTGTGCGTTCCGGCTATGCTGTTGTACGCGCAGGTGCAGTGTTTCTATACCCCTTATCACCAGCCAGCTATCGTGCGGAGAGAGAATGGCACCACTCGCGTTTTGTATGAATTTTATTTGCGCACCAAGCTCTTCATTTTTTGTTACGACTACACCCGCTATCAGGTCGCTGTGGCCGCCCAGGTATTTTGTCGCACTATGCACCACTATATCGGCACCGAGGTTCAATGGCTGCTGCAAGGCAGGCGAGGCAAATGTATTGTCCACACAAAGCAGGATATCATTCTGCTGCGCGATCTTAGCTATTGCTTGTATGCCGCTTATTTTGAGAGTCGGGTTTGTAGGCGTCTCCAGCCAGATGAGCTTTGTTTCGGGAGTGAGCGCATCTATCACATTGGCAATATCGGCGGTATCGGTATAGTTTACTTTAATGCCAAACTTGCCGTAAATGTGCGTGAATAAACGGAAAGCACCGCCGTAGATATCATCTACAGCCAGTATCTCATCACCGCTTCGCAAGAGTTTTACGACAGCATCAATAGCAGCAAGTCCACTGGCGAAGGCGATGCCTGTGCTGCCGTTCTCCAGTTCGGCAATTATTTTCTCTAATGTGGCGCGTGTAGGATTGTTGGTGCGGGCGTAGTCAAAACCCTTGTTTACTCCGGGCTCCTCCTGCACAAAAGTAGATGTCTGGTAAATGGGCACCGATATGGAGCCTGTAAGCGGATCGACCGGGATGCTGTGAATTAGTGCTGTTGCGTTGCTCATCTTTCTGAAATTTTATGGTTAAAAAAATTGGTTACATTTTTCAATCACTTATCAGAAAGATCTGCCGGAAGTGCTTTCCCATGCGCTTGCGCATAAAAAAAGCTCCACCGATAGATCAGAGGAGCTAGCTATGTAGATACCGCGAAGGGTATTATCAACAAACTAATTGCATCTGACTTATCTTTCCCGCCTTGCGACGGGATGGAATTAGCACCAGCTTCTCCGAATGCCTCCGGAGAGAGGTTGCTAAGGCTTCACAGGGCCATGCCCTCTGCCTTTCTTGATAAGTGATATTAAAGAACTGCCACAAAGATATACGCGCCTTGTTCAATTTTCCAAATAATTTTTTTTCAGCAAGGCTTCCTGAAATATCTTAAGGCCGGGAAACCAAAGCTGGGTTAGGCTTTCACTTTGTTGTAAAAAAGTATAAAGCAGCGACCTAGCTATTGCTATCTATCAGCCAGGTCTGCATTACGCCTTTCCCCTTTATCTCTATCATGCCCCTGTCTCTAAATTTAAATTTCCCGGCGTGCTCCTTGATCAACTCTTCCCTGAAATTATCGGTACACTGTATCTCCCCCGCTATCCCTGTGCTTTCCATACGGCTGGCTGTGTTTACCGCGTTACCCCACAGGTCGTAAATGAATTTCTTTTTGCCTATCACCCCTGCCACCACCGGTCCGCAATCCAGGCCTATCCTGAATTTTATCGGGGTTCCTTCAGGCGTTTTATATTCGTGCATCAGGTCCTTGATATTCAGTGCCATCAGGGCCGCCGCCTTTGCATGGTCCTTTCTCGGTTCCGGTAAGCCTGCTACAGCCATATAACAGTCGCCGATGGTCTTTATTTTTTCCAGCCCGTGTTTTTCGGCCAGTGCATCGAAGCGGGTAAAAATGTCATTGAGTATAGTCACCGTTTCTTTTGCATCCCGGTTTTGCACAAGTGCTGTGAAACCAGCCATATCTATGAATATTATGGAGGCTGCCACAAAATGATCAGCTATAGGGTGTTCCTTTTGCTTCAGGCGTTCGGCAATTTTCGGTGGCAGGATATTGAGCAGCAGACTTTCCGACTTCCTCCTTTCCAGTGCTATAAATACTATAACGACCAGTAACAAGCCTATACCTACAAACAGGAACGCACGTTCGTTACGTTTATTGGTAGCTGCAAGGTTTTGCTGCGCAATTTTCAATTGGTCAATTTTTACCTGTTGTTTTACAGAATCCAGTTCACGCTGCTTCTCAAGGGTAGCCAGCCTGCTTTTATTGTCCTTCGAGAATACAGAATCGTGGTAGTCCGCATACAGTTTATACATTTCCAATGCCTTCCCCTTATTACCCGCAAGGTCCCAGGCCGTGGACAGCATTTTATAATTGTAGGACAGGTCTCTCAAATTGTGTAGCTCCAGGTGCAGGTCGGCCGATTGTTGCGTGTAGTCTATTGCGCGGCGCAGGGCTGTTCTTTTATCCGGCAGCTTGTACTTGCCCTTTATGTCATCTCTTACCGAATCTATTGCCAATCCCAGGTATATCTCGCCCAGGTTCGCAAGGTTCTCTGCAATGCTCTTTTTATTTTTTAACTCTTTAGCTATCTCCAGCCCTTTTGAAAAATATTCTGATGAGGCAGTGAGGTCACCAAGATCATAATAAGCAGTAGCTATGTAGCTGTATATGGGCAAAACACCGTTCTTGCCCTCGGACCCTTCGGCAAGTTTCAGCGCCCTAAGTTCAATTTCAAGTGCCAGTGAATCTTTACCCATCATCAGGTAATTGCGTCCCAGGTTCGATAAAGCAATTTCCATCTCATCCTCATTCTTATTTGTCTCTGCTATCTTCAGGGCCTTTTGCAGGTAGTCCACAGCCTTATCATAGTTGCCCATATCGCTGTATATGATGCTGATATTTATATAGTTGCCCGACAGGCTTTTTTTCTGTTTTTCAAGGATCGCGAGGCTTTTAAAGGCAAAATCAAGTGCCGCGGGATAGTCGCTCTGGTCTATTTTTACAACCGAGATATAGTCATACGCTTTGGCAATGCTGATCGTATCTTTTGCTTCCTTACTTGCCTGCAGGCTACTGTCATAGTAAGCAAGGGCCAGTTCGTAATCGCCTTTGTACCTGTAATTAAACCCCATGCTCCTGTAGGCATAGATCAAAACAACGCTTTGCTTATACTTCCTGCCCAGTGCCAGTGCTTGCTGACCAAATAAAATGCCCGAATCGGGCGAATAAGACGCATAACGCGCGCAGATCGTAGCCAGTATTTTTGACTTAATGGTATCTTCCCTTACGCGAACGGACTCTGATTTCAGGGAATCAATGTATCGCCTGCCCGGGTCCTGTGCTGCGGACAAAAAAGGTAGTGCAATAAGCAGGAGTACAAGAATTCGTTTCATGGCTGTGCTTGAATGACCCAATAGTCGACGACATTTATCTATAGATCGGAATGGGTTAGGGATACTAAAATAATAGATATTTATAAAAAAAGATAAATATTCATAATAAAAGCTGCCAATTTACTTTGTACCCCTGCGTTAAATAATTTTTACACTATTTCAGCTACCTTTGCTGGCTATCATTTACCCCTCTTAATGCGCTTGCCGGACGGAAAAAAAATTTACTTCGCATCTGATTTCCACTTAGGCATACCCGACAGGGCTTCAAGCCTGGCGCGTGAAAAACGCCTGTGCCAATGGCTGGATGAAATAAGGGAAGACGCGGCGCAAATTTTCCTGGTAGGTGACCTCTTCGACGTGTGGTTTGAGTATAAGAATGTAATTCCCAAGGGCTATGCCCGTTTCCTGGGCAAACTGGCCGAGCTAAGTGATGCCGGCATACTTATAGAGGCCTTCACAGGCAATCACGACCTTTGGATGCGTGGCTATTTTGAAGACGAATTAAACATAACCGTACATCATGATGTTATTACCCGCGAGTTTAACGGCAAGAAATTTATAATAGCACATGGCGACGGCCTTGGACCCGGCGATAATACCTACAAGCTATTGAAAAAAGTATTGCGTAGTCCCCTGTCGCAGTGGCTGTACCGCCGCCTGCACCCCGATACGGGCGTAGGTATGGCGGGTTGGTTCAGCCGGCTGGGCACAAAACATGGAGATGAACCCGAAAGGGAATTCCTTGGGCCTGAAAAGGAATGGCTGGTGCAGTACGCACTTGGCATCCTTGAGCGGGAACAAATAGACTATTTTATATTCGGGCATAGGCACATAGCGGTAAGCTATCCGTTGCCAAACGGTAGTTTGTATATCAACCTCGGCGACTGGATACGGTACGATAGCTATGCTGTTTTTGACGGAAAGGACCTGGAACTAAAATTTTATAAAGCAAAGTAGCAGAGATATGCAGCGTACACTAGTAATGATAAGGCATGCCAAATCCAGCTGGGCAAACCCCCTGCAGAGCGATTTTGAGCGCCCCCTCAATGAACGTGGTGAAAGTGATGCGCCCATGATGGGCAAGCGCCTGGAAAAACTCAAAGTAATACCCGACCTTATTATTGCAAGCACCGCAAAAAGAGCAAAACAAACGGCAAAAAAAATAGCGGACGCCATAGGTTATGACAGTAGCGCCATACAGTGGGTAGACAAACTATACCACTGCATACCACCTGTGTTTGAAGAAGTGATATACGAGATAGACGATAAAATAAAAACAGTGTTCATCGTGGCGCATAATCCCGGAATCACCTCATTTGTGAACGAGTTATCGCCCGCATTCAGTATAGACCATATGCCCACTTGCGGCATTGTGGCCGCACATATGGATACCGAGCACTGGAGCGACTTCCAATTAGCAGAACGAAAAGTATTTTTATTTGAATACCCCAAGAAACAACCATGACAGTTAGCAAATCATCAGTACAGGCCATAAGCGCACTAGAAAAATTATTCGAGGAACATTTTAATGTAAAAGCGGAGCATATAGAAATGCTACCGATATCCGGTTCCGACCGCCGCTATTATCGTTTGAGCAATGGTAAAAAATCGGCTATAGGCACCTACAACACCAATATTGCCGAGAACAATACCTATTATTATTTCACTGAACTATTCAGGAAGCATGGCATCAATGTTCCGGAGGTTTATAAGACCAGTAAAGACCGCTTCTTTTACCTGCAGCAAGATCTCGGCTCTACTTCACTTTTCGACCAGTTGATGAAAGAGGGCTATACCCCCGCAGTAAGGCAGAATTTTCATAAGGCGCTTACGCAGCTCGCCAAGGTGCAATGGATAGCCGGCCGCGAAGTGGATTTCAACCAGTGTTTTTCAACAAAACAGTTTGACGAGAAAGCCATCATGGCCGATCTCATGTATTTCAAATACTACTTTGCCGACCTGCAGAAGATACACTATAACAAAGCAGAGCTGGTGGACGAGATGGAAAGCCTCAGCAAAGAGCTGGGCCGCATACAGCCGCAAATGCTTATGTACCGCGATTTCCAAAGCCGCAACCTGATGCTGTACAACGATGAGGTATACCTGATAGATTACCAGGGCGGTATGCAGGGGCCACCGCAGTATGATATTGCGTCATTATTGTGGCAGGCCAAAGCACAGCTGCCTGATGCCTGGAAAGAAGATCTATTGAATGGCTACATTCGTGCACTGCAGGACCTGCACATACCACGAATGGACGAAATACACTTCCGCCGTGGTTATGTGCAGTTCGTACTGCTGCGCATATTACAAGTACTAGGCGCATATGGTTATCGTGGTTTGATAGAACACAAACCGCATTTCATCAGCAGCATAGGTCCGGCACTTAAAAATTTACAATCATTTCTTTCCGATAATCCCCAAACACCGGCATATCCCACAATGCGTTCCTTGCTTGAGCGCTTGTCTACAGCCGATATGCAGCAGGTTTTCGCACAACCCAAACGTGCCGACGATGCTAAGCTACAGGTAACTATTACCAGTTTCTCATACAAAAATGGCATACCCAAAAGTAGCAGCCCGCACGGCGGTGGTTACGTGTTCGACTGCCGCGGCCTGCTAAACCCCGGCCGTTACGCAGCATATAAACATCTTACAGGAAAGGACCTTGCAGTGCAGCATTTCCTGGAGCGAGAAACATTGATGCCCCAGTTTCTGGCACATGTTTTTTCGTTAGTATCCTTAAATGTGGAAGATTACCTTTCGCGCGGTTTTGAGCAACTGAGTGTTTCATTTGGCTGTACGGGTGGCCAGCATCGTTCGGTATATGCAGCAGAGCAACTGGCCTCCTACCTAAGCAACCGTTACAATGTACCTGTTAGTGTAACCCATCTGAATGAGAAAAAATGGGTGTTGCAGGAAGAAAAAGAAACGGAGAAAGAACCTGAATAGAAATAACGATACAAAAAAAGACCGGCGATAAACCGGTCTTTTTTTATTTGTATCATAGTCTTTCACAGACTAGGGATTCTGTTCTGCTTTCCTTGGGTTACGTTCCAGCACTTCATCCACCATGCCATATTCTTTGGCTTCTATAGCGGTCATCCAGTAGTCACGGTCGCTGTCTTTTTCCACTTTGCTCAGTTTCTGTCCGCTGTGAGTTGCTATTATTTCATAAAGCTCTTTCTTCAGCTTTACTATTTCGCGCGCTGTTATTTCTATATCGCTTGCCTGTCCTTCAGCACCCCCTAGTGGCTGGTGTATCATTACCCGGCTGTGCTTCAGTGCAGTACGCTTTCCTTTGGTACCTGCGCACATCAGCACTGCTGCCATTGATGCTGCAATACCCGTACAAATGGTCGATACATCAGGGTTGATGATCTGCATGGTATCATAAATACCAAGGCCTGCGTATACGCTGCCGCCCGGGCTGTTTATGTACATCTGCACATCACGGTTGCGGTCGGTGCTTTCCAAAAAGAGCAACTGCGCTGTAACGATATTCGCCACATAATCATTAATACCTTCACCCAGGAAGATGATACGGTCCATCATCAAACGTGAGAATACGTCCATAGATGCTACGTTCATCGGGCGTTCTTCAATGATATATGGTGTCAATGCGTTGGGTACCTTTATTAATGAGGAAGTGTAATTGTCGAAGGTTACACTGCTGATGCCATGGTGTTTGATGGCATATTTTCTAAATTCGTTCTGATTCATAAAAACCTATTTTTTGAGCTATGTGTTTGTTATTTTTGGTAAGGCAAATTTCAATCCATGTTAAATATAGTGCCATTAAGGCATATTTTGATGGTTTGCAAACATGGAATTTGCCAATTCGGCAATCAGGAAATCGTATTACTATCGTGGAATAAGGTTTATTTCGCTTAGTAAAACATTCTTTATCAAATTGGTAATATTGTAAATATCCGCTAAATATGAGCTGCCTGGATGCTATAAATATTTTCAAATAATGCAACTTAATCTCACACTCGACATACCGCCCCTACCCAAACCGATAAGCTACACAGATACTATTCTGCTTACCGGCTCTTGCTTTACCGAACACATATCCGACAGGCTGGCGCAGCATAAATTCAATGTACTGGCCAATCCACATGGTATCATGTTCAATCCCATCAGCGTAGCCACCAGTATTGACAGCTACATTGATGGCAGGCTTTATGCCGAAGAGGAACTCTTTTACCTTAATGAGTTATGGAATAGCTGGGACCACCACACACGCTTTTCACATATAGATAAGGCAGCAGCCCTGGCAGGCATAAACGAGTCGCAAGAGCAGGCATCAATATTTATTAAAGATGCCTATTGGCTCATCATAACATTGGGTTCTGCCTTTCAATACTATTTAAAAAACACCGATCAGCCTGTATCAAACAATCATCGCGCACCTGCCCAGTGGTTTGAAAAACGCCTTATCCCCATACCGGAAATTGTAGCGGTACTAAAACACAGCCTCTATAAATTATTTACCGCAAATCCCGGTGTGCAGGTCATCTTCACCATCAGCCCGGTGCGCCATATACGCGATGGAGTTCTAGAGAACAACCGCAGCAAAGCCCGGCTTATAGAGGCGGTCCATGAGCTTTGCAGCCAATTTGATCAAGTACACTATTTCCCCGCCTACGAACTGGTCATCGACATCCTGCGCGATTACCGCTACTACGATATAGATTTTGTGCACCCCAATTACATGGCCACCACTTATGTATGGGAACATTTTGTGAATGCCTGTATTGACCTTCAGAGCAAAACGCTCATGGAACAGGTGCAGGACATCATAACCGCCCGCAACCACAAAGCCCGTTTTCCGCAAACGGAAGCACATCAAAAATTCAAGAGTACGTATGCTGCCAAGGCCAGGAATATGATGGTAAAATATCCTTACCTAAATTTCGAAGAGGAATTGGCATATTTTTCTGCCAAATAATGTTGCCTAAAAAAGAAAGACTCCGTAGAGGAGCCTTTACATTATGTAAATCGTGGTTTAAATACTAATCCTGGTTCACATAGTCGTTCAGGCTGAGCGGCTGCTTACTTACCGTTTTTGCGCTTTGCTCCTGTACCATGTTGCACTTACCGTTGAATATAGCATTCTGTTCTATATCCAGCTTGCCCACATGCAGGTCGCCGTTGATGACACTCTTTGTCTTCAGGCACAGCAGGTCTTTTGTTGCCACATGGCCGTTCACCGTACCAAAAATGTCGGCAGCCCCTGCGTTCAGGTCGCCTTCAATATGGCCCGATTCACCCAATACCACTTTGGCTTTGCAGATTATATTGCCGGTTACTGTGCCGTCAATACGCATGTCATTGTCAGATTCCACGTCGCCGCTTATTTTGGTCCCGTGTGCAATGGTTGTTACCGAACCTACGGGATAATCGGCATGCTTCCCGCTACTATTTCTTTTGTCTTTTGCAAACATATAGCAATGTTTTTAAATGAGAAAATGTGATGGGGGAGGACTAAAATACTCATTTTGCCCGAAAATTCTAATAGTTTACCGTTTATTAACAGGGTATCAGCCGAACTTTCAAAGCGGATTCCGTTATAATTAATTTACCTTTGCACCTCATTTTTCGCATACATGGATCGTAATACAGTCATTGGTTTTTCCCTGCTGGCAGCCCTGCTGATAGGTTATGTAGTTTATAACCAGAAGTCGCAAGAGGCATATTATGAGCAGAAAAAGGCCGATTCTATAGCATATGCCAAAGCACACCCCAGGCCGATAGACACACCCAAAGCAGTTGCCACTGTTAACGCAGCAACAAAAGCTGTCGATTCCATCAATGATTCTATCCGCAGGGCAATGCCCCCGGCTTTTAACGGCACAGCAACTCCTCTTAAGATCGAAAATAAAAGGCTGGTACTCCAGTTCAGCACCAAAGGGGCCTTCCCCGTACATGCTGAGCTAAAGGATTACAAAACTTATGGCCAAAAGCCATTGGTTTTATTTGATGGCAAGGGCAATGAGTTGAGCGCCATACTACCAGGTAATAACGGCACTGTTTCCACCGCCGATCTTTTTTACACGCCTACTGTAAAGGATAGGCCCGATGGCGGCAAAGAAGTAGACTTCATGGCCGACTTGGGCGAAGGCAAAAGAGTGGACATTATCTATAACATTCCGGCTGATGATTACATGATGACCTGTAATATCCACCTTACGGGTATGTCAGCAAACAGTCTCCCATTAACATGGCAAACAAGTGCGCTCCACACCGAAAAAGACATTGTAAACGAGCGTACTAATAGCCAGGTCTATTATCAATATCTAAGCAAAGACCACGATTACTTTACCATTCGCGGCGATGTTAAAAAATCGCTTGAAGACCGTACTCATTGGCTGGGTATCCGCATGCACTTCTTTAACTCTACCCTTGTGGCCGATGAAGGTTTCAGCAGGGTGAATATTAATTCAAGCGTTACACCACCTGCTTACGACAGCAATATAGTAGCGCACGCAAACAATACTTTTGATGTGCCTGTAACGAACAGTTCGGTTGCTTTGAGATGGTATATAGGCCCTAACCATTACAAAACCCTGCACTCTTATAAGATAGGCATGGAGGAGATGGTGCCCCTGGGCTACGGTGTTATGGCCTTTGTAAAGTATATCAACAAATGGCTCATCATACCCATATTCAATACGCTCAGTGGTTTCATTGGCAACTATGGTATCATCATTATGCTAATGACCATTATCATTCGCCTGTGTCTCTCCTTCTTTACTTACAAAAGCTATTTATCCGCCGCTAAGATGCGGGTGCTGAAGCCTGAACTGGATGAGCTGCGCCTAAAGTACAAAGATGAACAGCAGAAATTCGGCATGGAGCAGATGAAGCTGTACAAAAGTGCTGGTGTTAACCCATTAGGAGGTTGCTTGCCCACACTATTGCAAATGCCCTTCCTCTTCGCCATGTATTATTTCTTCCCTTCTTCTATCGAACTGAGGCAGAAATCATTCCTCTGGGCGCAGGATCTTTCCACTTATGATAGTATCGCTCACCTGCCATTTAAAATTCCGGGGTATGGCGATCACATCAGTTTGTTCACCCTGCTGATGACCGCATCCAGCTTGTTCCTTGCCCTGTATAACCGCAACATGACGGCGCAGGATCCTAACAATCCCATGATGAAATGGATGCCATTTATCTTCCCCTTCATCCTGCTGGGCGTGTTCAACCAGATGGCGGCGGCCCTTACTTTCTACTACTTCTTCTCGAACATGATCAGCATCACGCAACAGTTCGTGATACAGAAATACTTTATTGATGAAAAGGCCATACATGCCAAGCTGATGGAGAACCGCAACAAGCCCGTGGCCCCATCCAAATGGCAGCAGCGGCTGGAAGAGATGCAAAAAGCGCAGCAGGAACGTGGCAAGCAACAGCCAAGGATCAATAAGAAATAACCTCCTTCCGGGAATATAGAAAAGGGTAGCAACACGCTACCCTTTTCCATTTGATGGTCAAAATATGGCATTATTATTGCGCCTGTTCTTGAAATGTTTTTAATGAAGCCATATACCTTACTGATCCTTGTTATCCTCCTGAATTTTTGTAACAACAGTGCATCTGCCCAGCGCGTACGCGATGAGGACGATCCCAACTACAGAAAAGCTACAAAAGAAGAACGCCTCGAAAAACGGAAAAAACGCCTGGAGCATTGGCAGCAGCATAATCAATACAAAGTCGAGGTTAAAGCGGAAAAGCGGAAGAGAAATCCCGGTCCACAGGAGCTCGATCATTGCCACATAATGCTCAGTTATGGCGTCCCTGTTTCATTGGTTATGGTACCAATCCTGTTCAGTTACGATCGGTATGCCCGGCTTTCCTCCCCCGAGTCATATGGGGCCGTTTCTCTAAGCTGTAAATACTATACTGCTAACAGATTTGCCCTGGGCCTCATTGGCAACCTCGAATTTCTTCACGGCACAATAAATAATGGCTATGCCAGTCCCTATAATGCAGTTGGTAAATACACTGAACGTATCATCACAGTTGCCCCGGAGCTTACTTTTGCTATTGTAGCCAAAAGGAAAGGCCTGTTTTACTCCTCACTTGCCATTGGCTACTCGGCTGTTGAAAAAAAATTCACTTACGACCAGGATTCTTATAATGCATCATACTACAATGGTGTTACCCGCGAAACCAATGGTGAAAGCTCAGAGCATATAACAGCAAACCTGGGAGCCGGCCTCCGTTTCGGTAGAAAGATCGGTGGCTTTATGGAGGTTAATCTAGGTTTTAAAGGGCTGTTCTGCTGCGGCCTGTCTTTTAAGCTCTAGACGCTCAATACAAGTGCGACATGCTTACACTACAGGTATTAATAACTTGCCCTCCCGATATAAGGGTGTCATCAATATGCATTTTTAAGAAGTGTTGTGTGTAGTTCGGGTAATGTATGTACTCGGAGTAATAGTACCCCTTACCTCTTATGCTGTCACCTCGTACTTCCTGCAAAGGAATAATAAAAGTACTGTCGGATGTGTTCACGTCAGCATAGGTCCTTATCATATCAGCAGGGTATAGTCCCAGCCCCATAAGGCCTTGAAGCCCTATATTTATCCTGTTCAACACCGCTGGGACACTGTCTATATTCCCATACTTTCCATCCGAGCACGAACTTATGTCGAACTGCCCAACACATAACCATTTTATGAGACTGACAGGTGACCCTACGATAAGATTGATAGTATCCCTTCTTATTCCAGTTGTATTATTTACGGTAACTATTCGTATCGGGTAAGTACCTTCAACTGCATTATTTGAATAAAATGTAAAGCGAAGAATGTAATTGGTCTTAAAAGTCCGAGTAGGTGTGTCCACGGTCACATTCGGGGGCAATCCTTCTATTGTCAATGTAATAGGCTCTGCCGCAGGGTTACCGGTTAACACATTTATATGTATTTCCAGCTGCCCTTGATTGTTAGAGGGCATCGCTACATCTCTCAGGCCATCGATATCGTAAGTAAATGGTCGCTTATCAACATTATCAACCTTAGTACAGGCAAAAAACATAATAGTAATACTTATAAGTATAGATATAGGTTTCAGATACGTCATTGCTGATTTATTTAGACGACAACTACTTATGAGTTCAATTAATATGCCAAATTTCTCTCACACCATGCAATCACTTGGAGTTATACTCCAAACTCCCTATATTAGGCTTAGATTTTTGGTTAGTAATTTACACTGATTGTTAATGAAAAAATATTGATGCCGTTACGCGAGGTTTCGACATCCTAACAAGCTTTCGTTTCAATAGGGGTAAAAGGTACGCTTGTTTTCACAGGTAACCGAAATGAAAGAGCCTTACGTTCCCGTAAGGCTTTTGCTTTTATATCATTTATAGAGCTGATCCCGGTTCCCCTTTAGGGGGCAGAGGGGGTTTCCACTTCCACACCATCTTCTATATCCTTATAACGTTTCACCTGTTCCAGCGCATCGGGCACGACATCGCTTATGATAACGATAAAGGAATCCTTCACTGCGTTTTGCAATGCATAGTCTATTGCTTCACTTTCTTTTCTTATCACCGTAGTTTTTTTGTTCTTATCTATCTGCTGTATGCCTTCCACTATCAGGTCTATTATTTCCTGCTCGGTCCTGCCCCTTAAATTTTTATCCTGCCTGATGATGATCTCATCAAATATCTTAGCACACTCTGCTCCCAATGATATAAGGTCTTCATCGCGCCTGTCGCCCACGCCTGCTATCAGGCCCACTTTCAGTGGTGCATCAAAGGCATCAACAAATTTGCCTATCGCCTGTATACCATGCGTATTATGCGCGTAGTCCAGCATCACGGTGAAGTTCTTAAAGCGGAACATATTCATACGCCCGGGCGTAAGCGCAGGCGATGGTACGAATGTCTGTAGTGCAAGCCGTATATCTTCTGTTTTAAAATCGCGCACATACACCGCCAGTATCGCTGCCAGTACATTCGCAACATTGAACATTGCCTTACCCGAAAAGGTGAGGGGTATTTCTGTTATTTTCTCTATCCTTATTTTCCATGTCCCTTTTAGTATGGTCACATAGCCGTGTTCATATATTGCCGCCAAGCCGCCTTTTGCGCAATGCGCTTTTATGCGCGCATTATTTTCATCCAGCGAAAAGTAAGCGATCTTACAGTCAAGGTCTTTATGCATATTGTACACAAGGTCATCATCCGCGTTCAATATCGCATATCCGTTAGGGAACACCGTTTGCGTTGCCACTGCTTTTACCCTCGCCAGCTTTTCCAGTGTATCTATTCCCTGCAGGCCAAGATGATCTTCGGCTACATTGGTCACCACGGCTACATCGCAATGGTGGAAACCTAAACCGGCACGCAATATCCCACCTCGTGCACATTCCAGCACGGCAAAGTCAACAGTAGGGTCGCGGAGTACGAATTCGGCAGATATCGGCCCTGTGCAATCTCCTTTCACCATCAGCTGGTTTTGTATATACACACCATCGGTAGTTGTAAAACCCACTTTATAGCCCACTTGCTTTACTATATGCGCTATCAGTCTTGTGGTAGTTGTTTTGCCATTAGTACCCGATATCGCGATGATGGGTATACGTGCGCTGCTGCCCGGCGGGTACAGCATATCTATCACCGGCTCAGCGACATTTCTGGGCAGTCCTTCCGTAGGGTCCAGGTGCATTCGGAAGCCAGGGGCAGCATTTACCTCCAGCACCGCACCACAATTTTCCGTGATCGGTGTGGAGAGATTTTCAGCCATGATGTCTATGCCGCAGATATCCAGTCCTATGATACGTGCTATTCGTTCACACATCACTATGTTCGAGGGGTGCACATAATCTGTCACATCCGTAGCAGTACCACCTGTGCTCAGGTTAGCTGTTGGTTTCAGCCACAGCTCTTCATCTTTCGCTATTACCGTTTCAAGTGTATAGCCCTTCTTCAGCAACATGTCATTCGTGAAGTCATCCACCTTTATCGAGGTCAGCACTTTTTCATGACCGTATCCCCTGCGCTTGTCGCTGTTCACAATATCTATTAATTCCTGTATCGTACTTTTGCCATCACCTATCACAGCAGCAGGTGTACGCAATGCCGCAGCAACAAATTTGTAGTTGATCACCAGCACCCTGAAATCCCTTCCTGTTATGAACTTCTCGCAGATCACCGCACGGCCATATTTTTTCGCAGCTATCAGGCCGTTTATGGCATCGTCCCAGTTCATAATATTCGTCGTCGCGCCCTTGCCATGATTACCGTCCACCGGCTTGGTCACTATTGGGTAGCCTATTTTATCTATCGCTGCTTGCAGCTCCTCTTCATTGTATATTATACGGCCGCGCGGTACCGGTATCTCCGATGCCTCCAGCAGGTTCTTTGTCTCTTCTTTATTGCAAGCTATTTCCACCGCAATGCTGCTTGTGGTACTGGCTATGGTAGCCTGTATCCTGTGTTGGTTCACACCATAGCCCAGCTGCACCAGCGAATGCTTGTTCAGCCTTATCCATGGTATCTTCCTGCGTTCGGCCTCCTCTACGATCGAACCTGTACTTGGGCCCAGCCTGTCCTCTTCCCTTATCTCGCGCAGGTTCTGTATATCCTGCTCCAGGTCATATTCTTCGCCGCTTGCCAGGGCTTCAGCTATTTTCACTGCAGCTTTTGCCGTATAAGTGCCTGCTTTTGCTTCCTGGTAGGAGAACACTACATGATAAACGCCTTTCTTATCGCTTTCCCTTGTCCGCCCGAAGCCCGTTTCCATGCCGGCCAATGTTTGCAGTTCCAGCGCTATATGCTCTATCACATGACCCATCCAGGTGCCTTCTTCCACTCTTGTGAAAAAGCCGCCGGGCACACCTTCAGAGCACCTGTGGCTGTACATGGTGGGCATCAGCGTCTTCAGCCGCTCCAAAAACCCCGGTATCAGGTTGGTGGGCTTTTCTTCCATTTCCTCCAGGTCCAGCAACATTACTATGAGCTTGGGGCGCCTTGCCGACCAGTAATTGGGGCCGTTCATCACTTTTATATCCAGGATCTTCATCGCTTACAATTTGTCTTAAGGTAATAATATTGGTCAAAATCTCAAAATGGAATAAAATCGGTAATTTTGTTTAAATCAAATCATCAGGCAAGTTGGTCATTCCCATAGGGTATCTCGTATCGGTAGGTGGTGCAGAAGACAAAGGCACAGATCTTGAAAAAGGCTTTATTCAACGCGACAGGCTACAGTTTTTTGAACTCGGCATCCTGAAGAATATTATCAACCTCACTAAGAAGGGCAAAGACTCATCCATCGAGGTCATCACTACCGCATCTTCCATACCCGATGAAGTGGCCGAGAACTACCGCGAGGCATTCGAAAAACTTGGCTGCAACAATGCGAACCATATGCGCATCCGCACCCGCGACGATGCTGCAAAACCGGAATACATAGAGCGCATCAAGGCCTGCGATTGCGTGATGCTCTCCGGCGGTAACCAGTTGCGCCTCTCCTCTATCCTCGGCGGCACAGAACTACTTGATATCCTGCGCGACCGTTACTATAATGAAGCCTTCGTGATAGCAGGCACCAGTGCCGGCGCTATGGCCATGAGCAATACCATGATATACGAAGGCAATGCTGCTGCTGCACACCTTAAAGGCGAAGTGAAGATCACTACAGGCCTCGGCCTGATGCAGAATGTTATCATCGATTCCCACTTCGACAGGCGCGGGCGTTTCAACCGTTTGGCGCAGGCTGTTGCAGGTTATCCGGGCGCTATAGGCATTGGCCTTGGCGAAGATACCGGTGTTATTGTAACAGGTGGCACATCACTCAAAGCCATCGGTTCCGGCTCTGTGGTCATCATCGATGGTAAGTTCATCGACTACAACAACATTGCCGATATTGAATTCGGCAAGCCTATTTCTGTTGAGAACATCATCGTTCACCTCATGTCCTGCGGTGATGCTTATGACCTGCAAACGCGCAAGTTCAAGGGCAAGGAGATCATAATTAAAGTCGAAGATTAATCTTTGTAGATCTTTATCTCTTTCAGGCCATCGCTGTTAGCGGCGGCCCGGTACATGCCTTCGCTGTTGAAGGGCATTTCTATATTGCCGGCTTTATCTATTGCTATCAATCCTCCTTCGCCGCCTATCTTCACCAGCTTATCATGCACCAGTATATCGCATGCTTCTTTTAAGCTTAGTCCTTTATACTCCACCAGGCAACTGATATCGTGCGCCACTACCGAACGCATAAATAGCTCGCCATGCCCTGTGCAGGATATAGCGCAGGTAGCGTTATTGGCATAAGTGCCCGCGCCCACTATCGGGCTATCACCCACGCGGCCGTATTTCTTATTCGTCATACCACCTGTACTGGTGGCTGCGGCCAGGTTGCCATGTATATCCAGTGCCACTGCACCTACTGTGCCGAATTTCTTTTCGATATGGTCCATCTGCACTACGTCTTCTGCCTTTGCTTCCTGCCACTGTTTGTAGCGCATATCGTTGTAGAAGTATGCCTCGTCTTCAAAATCAAAACCCTGCGTAGCTGCAAACTCTTCCGCACCTTCACCGCTCAGCATCACATGCCCGCTCTTCTCCATCACCACCCTTGCCAGCTTTACAGGATTTCTTATCCGCTGCACTCCGCTCACCGCACCTGCGCTCAAGTCCTTGCCGTACATGATGGCAGCATCCATTTCATGCCTGCCCTCGCTATTAAACACAGCGCCCTTACCCGCATTGAACAATGGAAAATCTTCCAGCGATGCCACCGCTGCTTCAACAGCATCAAGGCTGCTGCCGCCACTTGCCAACACGGCATAACCCGCATTCAGCGCATCATTCAGGCCCTGCTCGTACTGTGCCTGGAGTTCTGGCGTCATGCTGCTGCGCAGTATGGTACCCGCACCACCATGTATCGCTATGGAAAATTTATTGCTCATACTTTTCTAAAAAACAGCGGCTGGCACCTGCCAACCGCTCTAAAATTTATTTATCAAACAGGCATCAAAACTTATCAACCTGTCAACTAATCAACTAATCAACCAATCAACTAGATGTCGATCCTCGCATACTTCGCGTGCTTCTCAATAAAGTCACGACGCGGAGCTACTTCTTCACCCATCAGCATGCTGAAGACCATATCGGCTTCGGCAGCGCTGTCTATCGTTACACGTTTCAGTGTACGGGTAGCGGGGTTCATGGTAGTATCCCAAAGTTGATCGGCGTTCATTTCACCAAGACCCTTGTATCGCTGTATATTCACACTGTCCTCTTTACCATTCGCCAGCTTTTGTATAGCCGCCAGGCGTGTGTCTTCATCCCATGCATATATCTGGTCCTTGCCTTTCTTCACCAGGTACAGCGGCGGTTGTGCCAGGTATACATAGCCTTGCTCCACCAGCTCCTTCATATAGCGGAAGAAGAAAGTAAGTATCAGCGTAGCAATGTGCGAACCATCCACATCGGCATCGGTCATGATCACTATCTTGTGATAGCGCAGCTTAGCCATGTTCAGTTCCTTCGCATCTTCCGTGGTGCCCACGCTCACGCCCAGGGCGGTGAACATGTTCTTTATTTCCTCGTTCTCGTATATTTTGTATTCCTGTGCTTTTTCTACGTTCAGTATCTTACCCCTTAGCGGCAGTATGGCCTGGTAAGAGCGGTCGCGACCCTGCTTGGCAGTACCACCGGCCGAGTCTCCTTCCACCAGGTACAGCTCGCAGCGTTCCGGGTCGCGGTCGCTGCAATCAGCCAGCTTGCCGGGCATACCGCCACCGGTCAGTATGCTTTTGCGCTGTACCATTTCGCGCGCTTTGCGTGCTGCTGCGCGCGCCTGTGCAGCTATTATTACCTTGTCTATTATCAGCTTGGCTTCCTTGGGGTGCTCTTCCAGGTAGGCTTCCAGCACGCGGCTCACACATACATCCACCACGCCCATCACCTCGTTATTACCCAGCTTTGTTTTTGTCTGTCCTTCAAACTGCGGCTCAGGTACCTTAACCGATATGATGGCGCTTATCCCTTCGCGGAAGTCATCACCTGTTATCTCCACCTTCGCTTTTTCAAACAGCTTGTTCTTATCGCCATAGGCTTTGAACACGCGCGTGATAGCGCGGCGGAAACCCGCAACGTGCGTACCGCCTTCTATAGTGTTGATGTTATTAACGTAAGAGAACAAATGCTCGCTGTACGATGTATTGTAACTCAGGGCCACATCCACCGCCACGTTCGATTCTTTATCATGCGTCTCTACATAGATAGGATGGCTCAGCAGCGGCTCCCGCTTTGCATTGCGGTCCAGCATCTGTACAAACTCCACTATACCACCCTCGCTGTAATAAGTTTCGGTAGGCATCTGGCCTTCTTCCGTCATCTCGCGCTCGTCTATCAGCGTTATGCGGATACCCTTGTTCAGGTAGCTCAGCTCGCGCAGGCGGCCTGCCAGTATCTCGCGGTTGTAGACGGAGTGTATGAAGATGGTATTATCGGGCATGAAGTGCTGCAGGGTGCCGCGCTTGTCGGTCTCGCCTATTTCGCGAACCGGGTACTGTGGTATGCCCTTCTTGTATTCCTGCTCAAATATTTTGCCCTCGCGGTATACGGTAGTATGCAGGTCACTGCTCAGCGCGTTCACGCAGCTTATGCCCACACCATGCAATCCGCCCGATACCTTGTAAGAGTCTTTATCGAATTTACCACCGGCATGCAGCACCGTCATTACCACTTCCAGTGCGCTGCGACCTTCCTTGGCATTGATGCCTGTAGGTATACCACGGCCGTCATCCAGCACGCTGATGCTATTGTTCTCGTGTATGGTTACGGTAATGTTCTTACAGTAGCCGGCAAGTGCCTCATCTATACTGTTATCCACCACCTCGTACACCAGGTGATGCAGGCCCTTTATGCCTATGTCGCCAATGTACATCGCAGGGCGCTTGCGCACTGCTTCCAGCCCTTCCAATACCTGTATACTATCCGCGTCATAGGTCTTCGCGGCCACCTCTTGTAAAACCTCGTTTTCTTTGCTCATAATTATTTATTCCCGGGCTAGTTTTTCGGGAGAAAAACCTTTAAAATCGCCATTTCCGGACGCATGGCAGAAAATTTTAAAATCAGTAAATTTTCAGTAAAGCAAAGATAAGAAAAATACCCCTTATAAGCAAGGAATTCAGGGTGGGTTTGGGGGTCATTTTGGAGGCTGAAATGTTGATAAGTTGATACGTTTTTTCAGCCTAATTTTTACGGTCCTCAGCCCATTTCCGATTTCCGGTTTATTTTCCATTTCCGGTTTTTCGGGGGGCATTCGGCTGGAATGCTTGCCTGTATTGCCGTATGACGTTTTAGTGTCATTTCTGGTTATTTCCGGTTGTCTCTTCAATGGCAACCAGGAGAAAAGTTCTGGTTTTTTCCGGTTTGCGATTGTCTGAACCGGGATTGAGGGATTTGGGGGATTTTCCGGTCATTTCCGGTTGTTACCGATCGTTTCCGGTTATTTCCGATTGCTTCTCCCTCTTCATGCGTCTCCTGAAAAGTAAACGTGAAAAAGTCTTTACTTTTGATAGCGGTTTATGGACTGCAAGGCTGTTACTATTACATCATTACAAGTATCGAGATGTAATGAAAGGTAAATAGAGACCTCTCCCGGCCTCTCCGAAGGAGAGGAGACGCGATAGGCGGCTGCCAGAAGGTGGGATTCCACGTTGTTGTATTTCAAAGAACTTCTAACAGGCCTTAAATTCTTCGTATTGACGGAGAAGTTGGGACCTGCTTTGCAAAGGTCTGATGCGAATTTGAGATGGGCAAATAAAAAAAGCATGATACCCTTCCAGAAGGTTATGATACCCTTTTGGAAGGGTATCATAAAAAATAGTTGGTCCGGGTCAAGACCCATTTAGCATTTCTACTATATCCAGTTTAATGAGTTCCCACTGCTTTCCTTTCAGGCATTCGGGGTCAAAGTCGTCATCGGCAGATGAAAAATCGCTTAGGTTTGTTCGTATCAACGCTTCGTTATGATCATAGGGGTAACGGGTCTCGTGAAAGGCAATCATTTGGTCAAGGCTAAAAGTATCGCTCAACTCATGCAGGTCCCAAAAATCCTTTTTTCTACCGAGGCGTTGCACAATATCCATTTTCATCGCGGCGATCTCTTCGGTTGAAGCCAGACGGATATCGTCGGCAACTATGGCATGCCATTTAAAAGTATCAGTATAGTACAGATCAAGCTTAATGGCATCTTGCTCGCTATTGCCTATAATATACGATTGCCCCATGCCAACCAAATCGGGCAATATCTCCGGGTAAACATAATTGAAAGTCTGCCTCAGGCATGCATCAATAGCTTTAAAATCAACTGAACCATAAGCCGCATCGGTAAACAAGTCGATATCAACCGATACCCGGTGGCCGCGTTGCAGGCTTATGGCCGTGCCACCAACCAGCCTGAACGGAGCAAACAAAGGTTCGCTCATCAAAGCTCTCAACACAGTTCTCAATTGCTCGCTTATTGTCTGCCAATGCATCATCTTGTTACCGGTTTAATCTTATCTTTTTCCAGTGTCGCTTCAATTACATCCTGGCCGTAAAAGCGGATGAGCTCCTTTTTTTCCCGCAGATTTCCACGCTCGAAAACCCTGTTTACAATGGCGCGTCGCTGGCGCCTCCAATCGATCTTTTCCAGTTTCGTATCCCAGAACAGAGCCGGACGGAACTTTGCCAGGTCGGGATGATATCCCTTTGAAAGCTTTGCTTTTTCTTGCTTTATATCAAAATACACCTGCAGCATCATTAGCAGGCCTTCTTCCATACCTAAAGCCTCCTCGATGCGCAAGGCTAATGATGTATTCATGTTTCTTTTCCCCGTCAGGATGGCGCTTAAGGTTTGGGGATACTCACCAACGGAGAGTGCGAAAGCCCCCTTGGAAAGCTTTCGTTTTTTTAACTCCCTGTCGAGAAACAAGCCGGGATGAATACCCTTTAGTATCTTAAGCCGATCATTCACTTAACAAAAATAAACAAATTTGTTTAAATAAATTTGTTTATTTAGTGATTTGGACCGTCTATTAGACAGCAATTAAGTTTGCTAGGCCGGTTACTTGTTAATGATGAGCAATAGCCGGATATTCTTCTGCCAAATAGAAGTGTAGTGTTCAGATACTACTACGCAAGAGGGCCATTTCGCGATATCGGCGTATAGCATGAAGGTACATATATCAGTGGCAGTCATGAAGTTGCCGGAGCCTTGCAAATGGTAATGAATAGTACCAACGTTTTTTAGATGCATGGAGGTATCAGCTTTGCTACCGTAGCCTGCCGGCTGAATTTCGGTGTGCAAACGCTCTTTATCAATGAGGTGGTTGTTGCTGTCAAATGTAAGTAAGTAATCGTTACCGAATATTGCGGTCTCACTGACGCCAGTTGCGGTAAGAATGTAGACTTTCTTGAGGCTGCCCTCTGCCACCGGCACCAGATTAAACTGCGTATGCTCATATCTTCTAAAGAACGCACTGTCCTTCTCCATCTCGTTCCCGGCGGCTTTCCGCAAAGCATACAATTCGGCTTCAGGCGGTGTAAACGCGTGCTTCATCATGCTTACGCTTGCCTTTTCAATATCAAAGCTACTGTCGAATACAACGGTCATTAAAACTTTGGGCTGTGCTTCACGGGAAAAAAACACGCATTTTTCATAACCATCTTCCCCAAATGAGAAGTAACCACCAACCTGGCTGAGGTCGTCTTTGTAATTAGCAGTTAGTACATCGGCGGCCTTCCATGAGGCCAGCTCAGATCGGTATAATTTCAGCCCCTCAGCTTTAATGGAGTCTGCGATGGCCCTGAGATTCCCGTGCGCCATTGCTCTGGTAAAAATGAGACAGGATAAAAAGGTGAAGATGAAACGCATATCGAAAGATAATTGCTAACACAGAGAAATCAATGCTTCTTAAATTATTTTATGCAAGTGATTGCCCTCATCAAAACCGGTAATCGGAAATCTGGCTAATTATCCAGCACAAAATTTCGTCGCACAATGCCGGCGGGGCTGCGGAGGATAAGGGTGTAAATGCCGCTGCTTAGGCCATACTGCTTTAAGGCTATGCTGCATTTATAGGCATGCACATCCTCATCATATACCTTCTGGCCCATGAGGTTGTAGATGGCTACTTTATCGAGCATATCGCCGGAGGAGATGTTGAGGATGTCGCGGGCGGGGTTGGGGTATATCTTCAGCGTGCCTGCAGCCAATGTACCTGTGCGGGTGGGTATGGTAGTAGTATCAATACAAGAGGGTACATACCACACGCTGTCCAGCCAATGTATGCGCTTGGTGATGAACTTTTTCATGTAAAAGATCTCATCAGCGTAGGTAGCACCCACATAGTAGTTGAGGAAGAGGGGCACGCCCATAAAAGGCCAGCGGGCATAATGCTGCTGCTGCGGTATTTCCAGCATGTTCACCAGCGAATCGATGATACCCAGTATGTGCAGGGTATCGAGAGCGCCCTGGTAGCGCAGGTTGGTATAGCGGCACCTGAGGTCCTGCATGTAGGTAGTATCTGTGATCAACTTCTTCCACCAGAAGGGCACCAGGCAGGGATTGCCTACCGGGCAGGGGAAGTCCCACATATAGGTATGTATGTCGGGCGCATTGTAAATGGCGGAATTGCCATAGGCCAGGTTGAAATCCCAGATAGGGCCGGCGAAGAGCTTGCTGTCCTTCTCCTTGTGGCAATAGCTGCTAAGCCTGTAGGCATCTGAGTGGTGGGCCAGCTCTTCCTGGATACTAAAATCGATAAAGGAGGGTACATCGATATAATGCCTGTAGCCGGTTGTGGTATCGTACAGGTCCACATTGGTCAAGGCGCTCTCAAAAGAATCGAGATAGCCGGCAATGTATGCTTTTTGTGGTGCGTTGATGTCGGAGGCCTTTGGGTAGCAATATGCGTAGGCTACCGGCGTAGCTGCGCTGGGGCAAGAGAGGTAGGGGGATGTCCAGCTATCGTAGCCTGCTACATCGGCATAGTCGGCGGAAAATATGTAGCCGCCTGTAAGCTCGCTGCCTGTGGTGTCTTCGGGTTTCAGCTTGGCAATATCCACACGGTTAGCGCCGCGCTTTATCTTTTCTTCCAGCACATAGATACCACGGTAGTCGCCATTCAGCACCAGCTCCACCATACGTGTGCGGCTGGCGTAGTGGCCCATATCGTTCGAAAGCTGATAAGCTACCACGTTCCGGATGAGTGTCTTATCGTCGTAGGGAGCATAGAGTACCCAGTCGTTATCGGCAGGCATATTGAGCAGGGAGACATCTACGTTGTTCGTGTAGGTAGCATCCATGGTCTCTATCTTATAAGGCTTCTGCGGAAAGTAGCGGCTGCTGTGCCCTTTGGACCTAATGGTGATATTACCGCTGTAGTCGTTAAAGGGATCGCTGAGATGGTTAGTTGCATTGGGGCCATTGTAGATGATGCCCATTGTGGCGTTCACTTTGTCATCATTGTAAAAAGGGATGACCACATTGTTGGTATTCACTACCATGATTGCCAGCCTGGACGAGTCAAAGAAGTGTGGCGGTGCCGGCGTATTGGAAAATGCCAATGACCAATTGATCAAGGTGCCATTCCCGGGACCCAGATTAGGATGCTCTATCTTTAATACCCAGTTGCCGTTACCAGAGGCGCCGTCGTTCACGTCGCCCAGCCAGCCCTCTGGACGAAACTTGCCTGTGAAGGGGGCGTAATTATTCTTGATAAGCGTAGTGACCGACTGCGTGATGCACGTATTGACAAAATCAGGGCCGCTGCCTATATTCTCACAGATGGATACATGTTTGCCATTGGGCGAGATGAGCGATATCATGAGGTCGCTTGTATTACCCCAGGTAATGTTGAGGTTCATGCTGTCGAGACCAAAGGTGCCATTTATATTCTGCGGCAGGCCACTGACCGCTATAGTATCGTAAGTGGTTAACTGGTTGCCCGATATGATGCGGCTGGCTGCACTATTATAAGACTGTGCCTGTAATGCAAAAACAGAAAACAGCAGGGCAACAAGTAAGGAGTAAAACCTATGAGCGACATTACTATTCATGACAGAAAGATAATAAAAGGAAAAGCAAAATGCGTGGTTATTTAGGCTATCCACCAATCTTGCCCAAGGTGCAGGCGCTCTTTGCTGCGCGTGATGGCGGTGTACCACCAGCGGAACATGTCGTTGCGGGGCATGCCGTACATACTTTTCTGCAGGAAGAGGAACACATCGCTCCACTCGCCGCCCTGCGCTTTGTGGCAGGTAACGGCGTAGCCGAAAGTGGCACGGAGGCTATTGAGGTAATCGTCTTTCTGCATGGCCTCTTTGTACTTGTGGCTATTGGGCGAGGTGCCCTTGCTGCGCATGCGGTTGCTGAAGTCGATCATTAGGGTAACCCCCATTAAGTATTTAGATCTGGCTCCACGACGACTTAGTCAGAGACTAGCCCGGGCGGGAAAATGGGACCTGCCTTGCAAGGGTCTAGTGTGATTTGAGATGGGCAAATAAAAAAGCATGATATCCTTCCAGAATGTTATGATACCCTTTTTGGAAGAGTATCATAAAAAATAGTTTGTGAGAGAGAAGTTTATATTAGACATTAACTAAGTATTAGTACTTTTCCGCGGATAATTCACACAAACTTTCAGTCACTAATATGGACATAACATTTAACGGTAAATTCAAATCTCTACAGAGTTTCGAGTTGAAGAATCTAACTGGTTTTAAAGTTGCCACGGGCAAAAATGGCAGTGGTAAAACTCAATTCTTAGAATTCCTGGAATTAGAAAAAACAGGCCGACAAGATGAAACCACCGCGAAAATAACCAGCATCAAATATATTCTTTATGTTTGTATAGAACACTAAACTATGACTGAAAATAATATTAAAGAGGCGCTCTCAGAATGTTTCGTCAACGTTATAGCAAGTAATAAAGGTTATAAAATAAAAAAGCTGACCCCGGACGATGGGGGTGTTGATATACATATAACCTATAGTTTAAAAATAGAGCTTAACGGCGCACCACAGTATGTGGACTCAGAAGATACATTACATTTTCAGTTGAAAGCGACTACAGAAAAGCAGCTAAAACGAAGTACAAAATTCATTTCCTACAAACTAAGAGTAAGCAATTATGACAAGCTCATACATTTTAGACAAACTAGGAAGAATACACCTTGTTTTTTAGTTTTATTTATTCTCCCTGATGAAAAAGAAGAATGGTTAAAAATCAGTAATAACTATTTAATGCTTAAAAAGCACGCCTACTGGTATATCCCAGCGATGACAGACACAATTGCAATTGGCAAGAAAAAAACTGATCATGTTTCAGTAAATATTCCAATAACAAATAAATTCGACGTAGAAACTATTGGCGAATTATTTAAAAATTATGTACCAAGATAATGCATACCCTATCTTTTGATATAGTATATTTTTTAGAGCAAAGGGAATGGGAGATCTATGATGAGACAGAAAATTTTCTCTATCTTAGTCCACCAGAAAGCATAGTGTTTGAAGGCAACTATTTAATAAAATTACCTAAAGAAAATATTTCAGAAGATTTCTATTTAATAATTGATAACTTACTAACTAAACTTAGGATCATTTACGGTGACAAGTATTCAAGAACCTTTAAAAAATTCCTAAGCATAAACCAGAATTCAAAACGTAAATATCTATCAAAAAATGAATGGATTACTACGGAAGATAGAAGTAAGATTGATAAAATAGGCTCTTACGAAATTTATGTTCCGAACAAAAAAGGTCTTTGACATGTTGCTACATAATTATTAGACTCATGTAGTTTGCTTCGGCATCTACGGATAGGTGATTCACCTATCTGAGAAGAACCAGCTTTCTAGCTGCAATTTGAAATAAATATCTCCATTCGCAGGAGCTCATTCCATTATTTATTTAAATTTTATTTTTTTTATCATTATCTTCTCTTTTATTTTTTTCCTTTCCCCAAACCTTTTTTATTCTTATTTTTTTGATATTATTATGTAATAATATGCTAGCAACAAAGATAAATTGGGATGATTATCGGGTGCGGTTTACCGAAAAGGCGCTCGTGAAAAATTATGTGCAAGAAGACATTGACGATTTACTTGATTATGCGTCAATACTCTATAATAAAAATGTCCCAATCATTTTTGATATAGAGCACTTTTGCTTGTTAGTGGGCTACAAAGAAAGCTATGTCTATCGAGCCATATATAACACTGAAAATTTTTATAGATTTTTTGAAATTCCGAAAAAGAATGGAAAATATCGAGAAATAGCAGAGCCCCTACCAAGCTTAAAAGAAATTCAATGTTGGATCTTACATAATATTCTATACAGCTTTAGTGCAAGTAAATACTCCAAGGCGTATAAAAAAGAAACTTCGATAAAAAATAATGCTAGGTTTCACAAAAACCAACACACTGTACTATCATTAGATATTAAAAATTATTTCCCTTCCATAACTATTGATTTAGTAATTGAATTTTTCACAAAAATTGGATATGATGAAGAGCTTGCCCTAATGCTGGCGAATCTATGTTGTTTAAACGAGTCTCTTCCACAAGGAGCACCAACTAGTCCTTATCTATCAAACCTGTTGACCATTGAGATTGACAACCAGTTATCAGAGCTAGCTATATCCAACAATCTACGATATACCAGGTATGCTGACGACATAACATTTTCAGGACATTTTAATGTAGGCTATATTATCAACAATGCTCGTAGAATATTACGGCAATTCGATTTTGAAATAAATGAAGAGAAAATAAGAGCACAAGGAAGACATCAACAACAGCTAGTCACTGGAATTGTGGTAAATGGGAAAAAAATGCAGGTCCCAAGAAAGAAACGAATGGATATCCGCCAGCAGATGTATTACATACAAACGTATGGCTTGGAAAACCACTTGCTAAAAAGGAACTTGAAAAAAAGAAACTACCTTGGCTATCTACTCGGAACAATAAATTATATCCTTCACATCAATCCAAAGGATGCAGAGTTTATAACATATAGAGAAACAGTGTTAAACTTAATGAAAGCCTATAATTAACTAATCGGTACTTGAGGATTATAGTTTTGAATAGTTCTATTGAGCGGAGTGCATCTGCTCAGCATAATTCGACGTGGCCCAGGGTGACAGGTTGATCTGGCACTCCGAAATGCTTCTCATAGGCGTAGTGCGGGTGCCGGGCAGAACCTTCGTACCTCAGCCTGCCTGCCGGCAGGCAGGGATGACAGTCCATGATTGGGATGACAGGCTTGATTATATTTGTGGTATGAATCGCATAGACCGCCTGTTTGGTATATCCACGATGCTGCAGAGCAAGAAGTATGTGCCTGCGGAAAAAATTGCCGACAAATACAATATCAGTATACGCACTGTATACCGCGATGTGAAGGCGCTGTGCGAACAGGGCATACCTGTGAGCTTTGAGCAGCATAAGGGCTACTTTATAGTACAAGGCTACTTCCTGCCCCCGGTGTCATTTAGTACAGAGGAGGCCAATGCACTGATGCTGATGGAGAACCTTGTGAAACTACTATCGGACCAAAGTATAGAGACGCACTATAACAGTGCGCTGAGCAAGATAAAGGCAGTGTTGCGCAGTGGGCAGAAGGAGTATATAGAAAGCCTGGCCAAGAATATCATGGTGCAAACACCGGAATGTTTTGACCACAGCTTCGAATACCTGAGTCCATTGCAAAATGCGATTGCCAGTAAACAAGTAATAGCCATAGAGTACAAGAATAATAAAGAAGAGACCAGTCAACGCGAACTGGACCCGATAGGCCTGATATTCTATGCCTATAACTGGCACCTGGTAGGCTGGTGCCACAAGCGCAACGACTACCGCGACTTCAGGGTGTCACGCATCATCAAACTGCGGGATACGGGCAAGCCATTCAAAAAAAGTATGCACCCCGCACTGGAAGAATACATGAAAATGCTGCCTGTAGATTATTAAAAAGTACACTGCCATAGGGTTGTCAGTGGCCGGTATTTCCTTTGTGGTACAAAACACAAAAACATGGAAATAATACCAATGCTGCTCAAAGAAATGGAGCAGGAAGCACAGACAACACGCAAGATGCTGCAACGCGTACCGGACGATAAACTAAGCTGGAAGCCCCATGAAAAAAGCATGAACATGGAACGACTGGTGGCCCATATAGCCGAGCTGCCGGGATGGGTGAGCATGGCGCTGAACACCAGCGAACTGGACTTTGCCAGCAATCCTTACGAGCCAAAACCAATAAGCAATAACCAGGACCTGATGCAGTACTTTGAAAACACACTGGCTGAAGGAAGAGCAAGGCTGGAAAAAGCTACGGAAGAAGAGCTGATGCTCCCATGGACCTTGCGAAACGGAGAACAGATACTTACCGAAAGGAGCAAGGCAGAAGTGATCAGGATGACGTATAGCCAGATAGTGCACCACCGGGCACAGCTGGGCGTGAACCTGCGCCTGCTGAATGTGGCGATACCGGGAAGTTACGGGCCGAGTGCGGATGAGCAATAACCCCCCGGCCCCCTGGAGGGGGGATTTGCGGGAGTGATGCTATTAAG